>ERZ827126.94-NODE-94-length-145974-cov-9.010047_pt1 | contig 145974 bp, 141 predicted proteins | sample MGYA00519780_ERZ827126 | MGnify/ENA primary metagenome ERZ827126 (study PRJEB31778, sample SAMEA3449262) | human gut metagenome | biome: human gut; feature: human-associated habitat; material: faeces | place: United Kingdom | collected 2010/2012 ...
TTTTAGTAAGCTTCTGATTTATTTTGCTATTTTGGAATTTCTTTGCTACCTTGCTACTCCTGATGCTACCATTCCTGTTGCTGTTTCTACTGCTGATTTCTTTAGGCTTACTTTTCCCTGTTGTTATTTTTGTTCTATTAATATTCCTTGTTCCTTTTTATAAAATTTCATATATATGTTCAACCTACTTTTTATATAAAAATAGCAAGACAGCTAAAACTGCCTTGCTTAAAAATTTAACTTTTTTGGGTCAACCTTATTTTTATCTTAATTCAGCATTAAACTTATTTTCTAAAGCTTTTAGTATTTTATCATGAACTTTATTTACTTCTTCATCTTTTAATGATTTTTTAAGGTCTCTATAAACAATAGCATAGGCTATGCTCTTCTTTCCTCTTGCTATTTGAGCTCCTTTATAAATATCAAATAACTCTACTTTTTCTACTAAGTTTCCACCAGCTTTTCTTATAGCTTCTTCAATGTCTCCAACTAATACATCATCATTAACTAAAATAGCTAAATCACGAGTTGCTGCTGGGAATTTAGGAATTGGTGTATAAACTTTCTTCATATCAGCTGCTTCATATAAAAGGTCTAAATCAAGTTCTGCTACATAGCAAGGAGTTTCTAGTCCATATTCTTCTTGAACATCTGGATGAATTTCTCCAAATACTCCTGCAGATTTTCCTCTTAATTGAATTGCTGCTGTCTTTCCTGGATGGAAAGTAGGGTTTTCACTTTCACGTACATATTTAGCTTTTTTGATTCCTAAAGCTGATAATACATTTTCAACTGCTCCTTTAAGATTTAAGAAATCACAATCTCCATACATACCTATTGTTAAAATGTTCTTTTCATTTGGAAGTTCTGTTTCAACTTCATTTTTAATATATACTTTTCCTACTTCAAATAATCTTGCATAACTATTATTTCTAGCATAGTTTCTTCCTAAAGACTCCATCATTGAAGGAATAGTTGAAGTTCTCATTACTGAATAATCTTCTCCTAATGGATTCTTTATTTTAACAACTTCTCTTAAAGGAGAATCTTTTGGAAGTTTTATTTTATCAAATACTTTAGGTGATACAAATGAATATGCTACTGATTGATTTAATCCTGAAGCTATTAAAGCACTTATAACTTCTTCTTTTAAAATTTCATTTCTATGTCTATTTTCTCTAAATGGAGTAACATCAAATACAGTAGTTGGAACTTTATCATATCCATGAATTCTTGCAACTTCTTCTGCTATATCTTCTTTTATTCCAATATCAACTCTAAATGTTGGAATTGTTATTTCTAAAGAATCTTCTTTTATTTCTGTTTTTAAATCAACTAAATCTAAGCATCTTTTCATTTCTTCTTTACTTAAATTAGTTCCTAAGAATTTATTAATCCAATTAGAATCAACAGAAATATGTCCTATTTCCTTTTTATTAGGATATACATCTATAACTCCTTCCATAACTTCTCCACAATCTAATTCACATACTAAAGCACATGCTCTTTCTATTGCAATTTCAGCTAAGTTAGGGTCTATATCTTTTTCAAATCTTCCTGAAGCTTCTGTTCTTAAATTTAAAGCCTTTGAGTTAACTCTTATATTTGTTCCATCAAAGTTAGCTCCTTCAAATATAACTTCTGTTGTATCATCTTTTATTTCTGAGTCTAATCCACCCATTATTCCTGCTAAGGCTATTGTAGTTTCATTATCTTTTATACATAAGAAGTTAGAATTTAATTCTCTTTCAACTTCATCTAATGTTGTAAATTTTTCTCCATCCTTTGCAGTGTCAATAACTATTTTCTTAGAAGTTATTTGTCTATTATCAAAAGCATGCATAGGACATCCTATTTCAAGCATTACAAAGTTAGTTATATCAACAATATTATTTATTGGTCTAACTCCAGCTTCCATTAATCTTTCTTGCATCCAAGCTGGTGATGGTGCTATTTTTACATTTTTAATCTTTTTAGCCATATATCTATTACAAAGATTGCTCTTTATTTCAACAGATAATTCATTATTTATATTTTCATGGCATTTTACTGTATAGTCTAAGTTAGGCATTTTATATCCTCTGTTTAAAGCAGCAGCAGCTTCTCTTGCCATTCCTACCATACTTAAACAATCTGGTCTGTTAGAAGTTATATCAAAATCTAGTATTGATTTATTTAATCCTAAATATTCTTTAACTTCTACTCCTAAAGGTGCATCTTCTGGTAAAATCATTAATCCATGAACTGGTTCATCTCCTGCTATTCCTAGTTCTTCTTCAGAACAGAACATACCATTTGATAAAACTCCTCTCATTTTACCCTTTGTAATTTGAGTTCCATCAGCTAGTGTAGATTTATGAAGTGCTACTGGAACTTTATCCTTTTCTTTCATATTAGTTGCGGCAGTAACTATTTGTATTACTTCTGAACCTATATTAGCTTGACAAATGCTTAATCTATCTGCATCAGGATGCTTTTCTATTTTTTCTATTTGACATACTACTACCTTTTTAATTGCATCCCCTTGAGTTATTACTTCTTCTAATTGAGAACCTGTTAATGTAAGCATATCTCCAAGTTCTTGTGGTGTTACATCTATATCAACATAATCTTTTATCCAATTATATGGTACCTTCATTTTCTCTATTTCCTCCTTTAGAATTGATTTAAGAATCTCATATCACTTTCATATAATAATCTGATATCATCTAAGCCATAGCTAAGCATAACCATTCTATCAATACCAAATCCAAAAGCAAATCCACTATATTCTTCTGGGTCTATTCCACAATTTCTAAGTACATTAGGGTGAACCATTCCACAACCTAACATTTCAATCCATCCAGAACCCTTACATACATTACATCCTTTTCCTCCACATACAAAACATGTTGCATCCATTTCTGCTGAAGGTTCTGTAAATGGGAAGTGGTGAGGTCTAAATTTAGTTTGAACCTTATCACCAAACATTTTCTTAACAAATAATTCTAAAGTTCCCTTTAAGTCTGCAAAAGTTACTCCCTTTGCTACAACTAATCCTTCCATTTGGTGGAATATTGGTGAGTGTGTTGCATCAACAGAGTCAGCTCTATAAACCTTACCTGGTGAAATCATCTTTATTGGTGGTTTTTGTTTTTCCATTACTCTTATTTGAACTCCTGATGTTTGAGTTCTTAAAACTACATTATCATTTATGTAGAATGTATCTTGTTCGCTTCTTGCTGGATGATTTTTAGGAATATTTAAAGCTTCAAAGTTATAATAATCAAGTTCAACTTCTGGTCCTTCTTCAACTGAAAATCCCATTGATATAAATATGTCTTTTATTCTTTCTATTGTTAATTCTAATGGATGTCTCTTTCCTATAACATTTTTCTTTCCTGGAAGAGTTATATCTATAACTTCACTTTCAAGTTTCTTTTTCTTTTCCTCTTCCTTTATTTTATTAACTGCCTCGTCAAGCTTTTCTTCAACTACTTTTTTAACATCATTAACAAGCTTACCCATAACAGGTCTTTCTTCCTTAGATAAGTCCTTCATACTTTTTAAAATAGTAGTTAATTCTCCCTTTTTACCTAAGTACTTTACTCTTATATCTTGAAGAACAGTACTTTCTTTAGCATCTTCAATTAACTTTAAAGCAGTTTCTTGAATTTCATTTAACTTATTTTTCATTTATTTTTCTTCTCCTTTCTTCTCTATAAAACATTTTTAAGCATAAAAAAAATTCGCCCCATAAAAGGGACGAAAATATTTCCGCGTTACCACCCTAATTGGTTTTATATATAAACCCAACTCAAATTAAATTAACGGTTTTTCCGCTAGCTACTACTAAAAATTTCACAGCTAGAGCTCCTGAGGGAACTTCAATATAACCTTATTTAAAATGGCTTTCAGTCTATGACCACTTCTCCCTGAAAACTTAATTATATCTACTTTCTCATTCACAGCTTTGTCATTATTTAATTACTTTTACATTATACAGATGTTTTTCTAAAATTTCAACTTATTTTGCCTAACTTTTTCATATAAAATTATAGAAGTTGCTATTGCTACATTTAAAGACTCAGCACCACCTGGCATAGGTATTTTAACTTTTTTATTTGATAATTCATATATTTCTTTACTTACTCCATTGCCTTCATTTCCAACAGATATTATTAAATTACCACTTAAATCCTCTTCAAAAAAGTCTTTATCTCCTTCAAGAGAAGTTGCTAAAAGAGAAAATCCTCTATTACATAAGCTTTTTATTATTGTATTATCTTTATCATCATAAATTACAGGAACATGAAATAATGAACCCATACTAGCTCTTATTGTTTTTTCATTATATACATCTACAGTACCCTTTGTTAAAATAATCCCATCTACTCCTGCTGCATGAGCTGTTCTTATTATAGTTCCAAGGTTTCCAGGGTCTTGTAACTTATCACATAAAAGATAAAAACTTCCCTTTTCATTTAAAGTTATAGTATTCTTTTTTACTACAGCTACTACTCCTTGAGGTTTTTCTGTAGAACATAATTCTTTAATAAGTTTATCTTTTAATCCATATATTTTTACATTTTCATTTAAATATTTTCCTAAATATTCTTCTATTCTTTTATTATTTTCATCATCAACAAAAATATATTCTATATTTAAATTTGCCCTAAAAGCTTCTTCAATAAGTCTAAAGCCTTCTATTATATATTTATTGCTTTTTTCTCTTCCTTTTCTTTCTTTTAATTTTTTTGTTTCTTTATATAAATTATTTTCTTTGCTTTCTATAAAAAACAATAACTACACCTCTTAATCCTTTATTATTGCCCCTTCAAGACTAGTTAATGCTTCTTTTGAACCTATAGCTACTATTACATTATCTTTACAAACTTTATCATCTGCTGCTGGATTTAAATTTATCTTTTCTCCTTTTTTAATAGCTATTACATTTATTCCATATTTTTTTCTAAGGTTAAGACTTTTTAAATCTTTTCCTACCCAATCTTCAAAAGCTTTTACTTCCATTATGCTATAATCTGATGATAGTTCAATGTAATCAAGTATACTAGAAGAAATTATGTTGTGAGCTACTCTTACTCCCATATCTTTTTCTGGTAAAACTACTCTATCTGCCCCAATTTTATATAAAACTTTTGCATGTAATTCTCCATTTCCCTTAGCAATTATGTACTTAACTCCAAGCTCTCTAAGAATTAATGTTGCCATAACACTTGATTGTATATCTCCACCAATAGATATTATTGCTACATCAAAATTTCTTATACCTAAAGCTCTTAATGCATTTTCATCTGTTGCATCAGCTTGAACTGCATGAGTTACTTCACTTGCAATATCTTGAATTAAATCTTCATTTTTATCTATTACTAATACATCATTTCCTAAAGAATATAATGTAGTTGCAATTGATGAACCAAATCTACCAAGCCCAATTACTACAAATTGTTTTTTACTCAAAAAAATCACCCTCTAACCAATTAATATCTTTGTTTCTGGATATCTATAACCTTTATTTTTTCTCTTATTTGTTAAAGCTAATGCTACAGTTAATGGCCCAACTCTACCAAAGTACATTGTTATCATTATAATTATTTTTCCAATAAAATTTAATCTTTGTGTAACACCAGTAGTTAATCCAACTGTTGCAAAAGCTGATGTAGCCTCATATAATAAATCTATAAATTGTTCTTTTGGTTGTGTAATACATAATAACATTGTAACAACAACAACAAGACTAAAACTTATCATAAGTATTGCAAATGCTCTATAAACTAATTCTTTAGATAGTCTTCTTCCAAATAGTTCTGTGTCTTCTCTTCCTTTAATAACACTTACTACAGTTAATACAATTATACCAAAGGTTGCAGTTTTTAATCCTCCAGCTGTTGAACCTGGTGAACCTCCAATATACATAAGGATTATTGTTAAAAATTTTCCTCCAGAAGTCATTTTATCTAAAGATATGCTATTAAAACCGGCAGTTCTAGGAGATACCCCAGAAAATATTGCATTTAATATTTTATTTTTAATGCTCATAGGTCCTAATGTTTCTGGATTATTATACTCTAGTGCAAACATAAATAATATTCCTCCAAATAAAAGTATTGAAGTCATTAAAAGCACTAACTTGGTATGGGTAGATAATCTTCTATCTGTTTTATATTTAAGAAGTTCTATTATAACTGTAAATCCTAAACCTGAAACTATTATTATTATACTAAGAGTTATTAAAACTATAGCATTAGTTGAATAAGAAGTTACACTACTATACCCTCCAAATAAATCAAAACCTGCATTACAAAAAGCTGATACTGAATGAAATATTCCAAAATATAATCCTTTTAAAAATCCATAGTCTTTAATAAACTGTGTTGCAAGTAATACTCCCCCAATAATTTGTACTAAAACAGTAAATAAAACTATTCTTTCTACCATTTTTACTAAACCTTGAATGCTAAAGGTATTCATGGCCTCTTGCATTATAAGTCTATCTCTTAAAGTAATTCGCCTTCTTAATAAAATTGCTAAAAGGGTTGTAAATGCCATGAACCCAAGTCCACCAACTTCTATTAAAAGCATAATTACAACTTGACCAAACTCATTCCAATATGTTCCAGTATCCAATGTTACAAGCCCTGTTACACATACTGCTGAAGTTGCTGTAAAAAGTGAATCTAAAAAATTTGTAGCATTACCACTTTTAGATGATATAGGAAGAGTTAAAATTACTGCTCCTATAAGAATAACTATAGCAAATCCTAATGCTAAAATTTGAACTCCACTTAATTGTGAAGTTTTACTTTTTTTCATATAATTCATTAATAATCACTCCAAAGGCTATATATTTTCCCATATAAAAATAAATGCGACTTTAGTCGCATTTATAATGTTATTGCAAAATTAAGCATTTAGTTGTTTCTTAGCTACTTCTACTAATTCAGCAAAAGCCTTTGGATCGTTTATAGCTATTTCAGATAACATCTTTCTGTTTATGTCAACTCCAGCTAACTTCATTCCATTCATGAATTTAGAATATGAAAGACCATTCATTCTTGTAGCTGCATTTATTCTAGCTATCCAAAGTCTTCTGTAATCTCTCTTCTTTAACTTTCTTCCTACATATGCATTTCTTAATGCTCTTATAACTGATTCATTAGCAGTTTTAAATAACTTGCTCTTTCCACCGTAGTATCCCTTTGCAAGTTTTAATACTTTTTTATGATTTTTACGAGAATTAACCGCTCTCTTTACTCTTGCCATTGTCTAAACCTCCTGTATCCTAAATCCTATAGGTATGGTAATAATTTCTTCATTACTTTTTCTTGACTTGCTGAAACATATCCAGTCTTTCTTAAGTTTCTTGTTCTTTTTGTAGTCTTCTTAGTTAAGATATGGCTCTTAAAAGCCTTTGCTCTCTTTAACTTTCCTGTTCCTGTTTTCTTAAATCTTTTTGCTGCACCTCTATGAGTTTTCATTTTTGGCATGATAATTTTCCTCCTCTCTCATTACGCCTTTTTAGGGCCTAAAACCATTGTCATACTTCTTCCTTCTTTTTTAGCAGGCTTTTCAACTACAGATACATCTTCTAGCTTGCTTTGAAATTTATCTAAAATCTTTAATCCTAGATGAGAAAGCTCCATTTCTCTTCCTCTGAATCTGACAGTGATTTTTACTTTGTCTCCATCTAATAAGAACTTTCTTGCATTTTTAGCTTTAATATCAATATCATGTTCTTCAATAGTTAAAGAAACTCTAATTTCTTTGATACTGATAACTTTTTGATTTTTCTTAGCTTCTTTTTCTTTCTTTGACTGCTCATAAATGAATTTACCTAAATCCATTATTTTGCAAACAGGTGGCTTTGCCCCTGGTGATATCATTACTAAATCTAAATCTGCTTCATCAGCTAACTTTTGTGCTTCTGCAGTTTTTAAAATACCTAATTGAGTTCCATCTGTGTTAATAACTCTAATTTCTTTTTCTTTTATATCTTCATTAACTATATATTTTTTGTTAATAATTTTCACCTCCGAAAAAAATAAAAAGCAGTATATAATAAAAAGGACGACATACTGCCGTCCTGTATATTATCCTAATTACTTTAGATAATTAACCATACTAAGCTAGCTTTAACTGCTGTATGGTGAGAAACGGCTGTTTCTTCTTGACCTAATTTATTGTATCATCATTAATTTTTAATGTCAATACTTTATTTGCAAAAAGTCACCTTATTTCCAAATACCTTAACAATAGTATCAATAAATTCTTTATTAAGGCACTTTTCTTTGCTGTGAATTATTATATGCTCTGGAGAATTAGTTATTAATCCACTTATTATTATATCCTCCATATTTGCATCTACTCCAATTTTACATCCTGCAAGTTCTTTTAAAAATTCATCAAGAATATCTTTTCCATTGCCATCAGTTAAAGAATATCCTCCTAAGGTTTGTATTGTAAGATTAACCTCTTGAAGCTTACTATCTTGAATATTAACAAAGTATTTTAAAAGCCTTATAAATTCTTCATATTCTTTGTCTATTATATAATTTTCTATAATTCTATCTATAATAATTTCTATATTTGACCTTAATTCCTTCATTCTAAATAAAAGAAAACCATTTATATTAAATTCATTATTTTCTTCTATACATATTTTTATTTTATCTATTATTTCATTTATTATATTAGAATAATATAAAAAATCAGTATCTTTATTAGAATTTTCTAGTCTTAAAACCTTCATAATTATTTCTTCAGCTTCTAATAATTCACTTTGTCTTAAGAAGAAATAATTATCTGTTAGAAATTCAAATAGCTCTTTTTTTCTGTATTTTTCTATTATTATTTTATACATTATATTACTTACATACATTATTATTTTTTTTCTTATTTTTTCATTATAATTATCATCATCACATATAATTTTTATTATATGTGTATTTTTTTCTAAACTTTCAACTAAACCAATATTTATGCTCTTTTTCTTTAAAAGCCCTCTTAATCCTTGTAGTTCTTCAATAAAATCTAGTTCTTCTGAATAAGCTAATTTCAGTACAAGCATGGATTTCACTCCCTTCTGATAATAGTATGCTTTAAATCTTTAAGCTCTATTCAAAATTTATTATTTTGTTTTTCTGTTGATTTTTTTTATATCCAATAGTAATGTTATTTTAAGAAAATTTATAGGAGGTAATCATGTACTGTTTTATTGATTATAGAACTACAAAAGAAGAATTAAATAATTTATATAAACTAGGACTAGAACCAATTATTATTCCAAAAACATCTTTAGTTTATGAAGCCATTAATGGTCATGTAGATATTCAACTTAATATTTTAAGTAAGAAAGATAAACTTGTTATTGTATCTAAAGATATAAATAAAAATTTTCTTTCTACCTTAAAAGATAAAAAAATAAATTATATTTTATCTCATAATTCTCTAGGTTTTAAATATCCTAATGACATTATATTAAATGGACTTATCTTAGAAAATTTTTTTATTCACAACCTAAACTTTACTGATAAAGCTCTTTTAGAAAGCCAAAAAGATAAAAAAAATATTCATGTTAAGCAAGGATACACTAAATGTTCTATACTTCCTATAAGAGAAAAAGCTATTATAACAAGTGATAAAAATATTGCTAAAGAACTTCTAAATTATGATTTTGATGTTCTTCTTCTTCCTCCTGGAGATATTATCTTACCTTCTTTAAATTATGGTTTTATTGGAGGCACTGGAGGAATGATTAGTGAAAATAAACTTGCCCTTTTTGGAGAACTTTCAAATTATGCTTATGGTTTAGATATTTACTCTTTTTTATACAAACTAGATGTAGAACCTATTTCTTTAAGAAAAGGTAAACTTATTGATAGAGGTAGTCTTCTAACTTTATAAGTCTTTATATTTTACGTAAAAACTATAAAAAAAGTGTTAATTATTATTTTGCTTTTTCCACCCTATAGGCTCTAAATTAATGCAAAATAACAATTAACACTTTCTAACTAAATTGTTAAGCTTCACCTAAAAGTCTTAATAATTTATTTAAATGTCTTTCTCCAACTATACATTGGTCATTATTATTCATTTTTATTATCTTATTTTCGGCATCAACATCTGCTATATTTTTAATATTTACTAAAAAATTCTTATGACATTTATAAAAATCTTTTCCTAACTTTTCTTCTATGTCTTTTAATGTTGCATTTAGTATTATTTCTTCATCAACTCCATGCACCATAACCTTTTTCTTTTCCTCTAATTTTTCAAAAAAAGTTATTTTTTCACAGTCTAACTTTACATTATTCTCACCAAACTTAAAATTAATCATATCCCTCTCACCTTTTTTATAAAATTTCATACTTTTTTATTGTATCACATATTATTATTCGAATATACTGGAAAATTCTGAATTTAATATTTTTTTAATAAGTTTTAATCTTACTTGAGAGAATACTATTTTTCATAAGAGATGACATTACTGCAACCCCATCTGCTCCTATCTCTAATACACTTTTATAATTTTCTTTATTAATTCCACCTATAGCATATACAGGTATATTTACTTTATTACATATTTCTTTAAACTCAATTAATCCTCTTGGCTTTAATCCTTTTTTACAATCTGTATTAAATACATGACCATAAATTATGTAATTAGCTCCTCTTTTCTCTGCTTCTATAGCTTCACTTAAACTATGAACAGATACTCCTTTTATTCCATTAAAATTTTTTCCTTTGTTTTCACAAAAATCTTTAAAGGATAATTGAATTCCATAGGCATTAACTTCTTCTGCTACCTCTACATTGCTATTTATTATTAATTTTATATTGCTATCTTTTAAAATACTTTGCACATTTTTAGCCATAATTAATAATTCCTTATATTCTAAATCTTTTTCTCTTAAAATAAGATATTTTAAATTACTTTTTGATATTTCTTTTATTCTCTTATAAAAATCATTGCAAAGTTTTCTATTTGTAACTCCTATTATATCCATTTTTATTAAACCTCTTCTTCTTCAAGGAGTAACCTAACTACTGTATTAGCTTGATGATTAGCAACTATTGCTACTCTTGGAGCCATTAGCCCATTCTTTACTTTTGCTTCATTAACAAAATCTCCACAAATATAAAACCTATTATTTAACTTTTTTGTTTGTATTATATTGTTTGAATAAAACCCAGCCATACCTGAAGCTGATACCATTTTTTTATATTTAAACTTAGTTAACACTTCATTTACAAGCATTGCTTTATATTCTGGATTATCAAATGCTTCAACAATAATATCTACATCCTTAAATAATTCTTCTATATTTTCTTTTTCAATTTTTTTATCAATAGCTTCAATATTTACAAAAGGATTTACTTCTTTTAAAATTTCTTTTATTGCATGAACTTTTTTCATTCCAATATGCTTTACATAATATTGTTGTCTATTAAGATTACTTGGTTCAACCACATCAAAATCTATTATTTTTATAAACCCAACACCTATTCTTGTTAAAGATAAAGCTACATTAGAGCCAAGACCTCCTGCACCTGCTATTGCAACTCTTCCTTCTTTTAGCTTTTCATATACATAAGGAGTGTGCCTACTTATCATTAAAGCTTCAAGTTCTTCTTGTTTAGGAACTTCTCCTCTTTTTATAAGAGTAATTTTATCTCCATCTTTAACTTCTCTATCTTCCTTCATTGGAAATCCATTTAAAATTATTATATCTGCGTCATTTTTAAATTTATTTCTTATTTCAAATAAAGTATGTTCTTTTATAAATTCCTCTTTCTCATTAATATAAACTTCCAAAACTTTTAGCCTCCTCCAACAAAGCTTACAACTTCTATAGTATTATTTTCTGTAAGTTTAAAAGATTTAAAATCATCTTTAGACACTATTACCCCATCTACTTCAACAACAACTCTTTCTTTGTTGAATTTAATTTCTGATAATAATTCATCAATAGTTATTCCATCTTTTAAATTCATTTCTTTACCATTAACTTTCACAATTTTTCACCTTCTTTTAAATAAAAACAAAGACTTGCTGTATATTATAGGCAAGTCTTTAAATTTACAAAGATTTTATTGCTTCCCTACGATGGTATTAACCACATCAGGTTTAAGAGTCTCAATTCTAACAGAATATCTCTCAACTAACTCCTAGTCAGTACCCCTAGCCTTTAATATTTTATTATGAAATAATTATATTCTTCTTATTTCTTATTGTAAAGTATAACTTTGTTAATAAAATATCTAATAAAAATACTTACCTTCTTTTAGAATGCCTATTGCTATTATTATTGTTGTTATTGTTAAATTCCATTCCATTCATATTGTTCATTCCATTCATATTATTTATTCCATTGTTTTGATTGTTCATCATATTAAGGAAGTTTGAAAAATCATTTTGATAATTATTATTTCCACCTTGTCCCATCATACCTTGAAGCATATTTAATAAAGGATTGTTCATCATATTATTATTCATCATTCCATTCATCATATTATTATTTGTCATAGGATTGTTCATCATTCCATTCATCATACCATTCATCATTGGGTTGTTCATCATTCCACTATTCATAAGAAAGTTTAATAATATATTTATTAAAGGATTCATTTTCTCCACCTATATAAATTACTGCTTATAATATATTATTTTTTTTATAACAAAATGATACTAGTTTATTATAAAGTGGCTTTTTTAACTAATAAATCAAATAATTTTTGTGATGATTCATCATTTTTATATAAAAATTCTGGATGCCATTGTACTGCAATAGCCATTTTTGCTTTCTCTATTTCTATTCCCTCTATTAATCCATCTGTTGCCATAGCATTTATTTTTATGTCTGTTCCTTTTTTTCTTATTCCTTGATGATGCAAACTATTTACTAACATACTTTCTTTTTGAATACATTCATAAAGAATTGTATCTTTAAATATTTCAACTTTATGAGTTCCTTTATTATATGGATGTTTTTGTTTATGAGTAAGAGTTATTTTATGTCCTCTTTCTGTTTGAATATCTTGATATAAACTTCCTCCCATAACAACATTTAAAATTTGAAGTCCTCTACAAATTCCTAATAAAGGCTTGTCCATATTTATTAATCTTTCTAATAAATATTTTTCTTCTTCATCTCTTTCAAAACATATTTCTCCACAATAATATCGTATTTTATCTGTATATAATAAAGGATTTACATCCTGTCCCCCTGTAAAAAGAAATCCATCCATTTCATCACATAATTCTTTTAATATATTTTTATCTGTAGTTAAAGGTAGCATATAAGGTATTCCTCCTGCCCTTATTATTCCATCCATATAACCTGGAACCATCCATAAACTATCTTTTTCTGAATCATATAATGGTAAAATTCCTATTTTAGCTTTCATAATAATCACTCCTTTAAAACAAAAAGGTGCACACTTTTATAAAGTGCACACCTTTGTACTATCTTAATTAGATATTATCAAAATAATATTTTATTGTCAAAAGCTATTACTTTCTTCCAAAGATTCCTTTTTTATGAGTTTTAGTAGCTTCTGCTCCTTCAGTTTCTTCTCCACAAGCTCTCATAAATTCTTCTAAGGCTTCTTTTTGTTTTTCATTAAGGTTCTTAGGAATGTCAACTATTACTTTGACATATTGGTCTCCTCTGTTCTTTGTATTAACTATTTGAACACCCTTACCTCTTAATCTAAATACAGTACCTGATTGTGTACCTGCTGGAACTGTATATTTAACATCTCCATCAATTGTTGGAACCTTTATTTCTGTTCCAAGGGCTGCTTTACCCATAGAAATATGAGTTTCTACATGTATATCATTATCTCTTCTAATGAACTTTTTAGATGGTGCAACTTTAAATACAACATGTAAATCTCCTGCTGGTCCACCATTTTTACCTGCATGACCTTGACCTCTTAAAGTCATGTATCTTCCTGTATCTACACCTGCTGGAACTTTTATAGTTATCTTTCTGCTCTTTCTTGTAGTTCCTTTTCCTTTACATGTATGACATGGCTTTTCTGCAATTTTACCCTTACCACCACATTGGTCACATGTAACAGTTCTTATAGAAACTCCAAAAAGACTTTGAGTTTGCATATTTATATGACCTTGACCATGACATTTTGGACAAGTCTTTAACTCTGTTCCCTTTTCAGCTCCTGTTCCATTACAATCCTCACAGTTTTCAACTCTTGAAATTGAGAATTGCTTTTCAGCACCAAATACAGCTTCTTCAAAAGTTAAGTTTAAAGTATATTCAATATCTTCCCCTTTAACTGGTCCGTTTCTTCTTGTTGAAGTTCTTCCACCACCAAAAATATCACTAAATATATCTCCAAAGTCTCCAAAATCACTAAATCCACCACTAAATCCGCCAGCTCCGCCGCCAAATCCGCCTGGTTCTGCTGTTCCAAATCTATCATAGTTAGCTTTCTTTTCAGGGTCTGAAAGAACTTGATAAGCTTCATTTATCTCTTTAAATTTTTCTTCTGCTTCTTTATTTCCTTGGTTTTTATCTGGATGATATTTTATAGCTAATTTTCTAAATGCCCTTTTTATTTCATCATCACTTGCACCTTTTTGAAGTCCTAAAACTTCATAATAATCTTTGCTTGCCATTTGAATTTCACCACCTAGTTTATTTTTAACTTTAGAAAAGGGAAGACGACCTGTGTCTTCCCTCTAACATTATATAAGGTTATACCCTATTTTTGCAAACTATTTATCGTCGTCAACCTTAAAATCTGCATCTACAACATTGTCATCTTGTGGACCTGCTGCTCCTCCTTGAGCTCCCATGTTTGGATCAAATCCTTCTGCACCTGGTTGTGCTCCTGCTTGTTGATAAATCTTTTGAGAAACTGCATAGAATGCTTGATTTGCTTCTTCCATAGCTTTCTTAACTGCTTCTATATCGTCAGAATCCTTAACTTTCTTAAGTTCTTCAATTTTAGCTTCTATATTTGACTTATCTGCTGCATCAACTTTGTCACCAAGTTCACCTAAAGTCTTTTCTAATTGATAAATTGTTTGGTCAGCATTGTTGTGAACTTCTATTTTTTCTTTTCTCTTCTTATCTTCTTCTGCAAACTTTTCAGCTTCCTTAACAGCCTTATCTACTTCTTCTTCACTTAAGTTAGTTGAAGCAGTTATTGTTATGTTAGCTTCTTTTCCTGTTCCCTTATCTAAAGCAGATACCTTAACAATACCATTTGCATCTATATCAAAAGTAACTTCAATTTGAGGAATTCCTCTTGGAGCTGGAGCTATTCCTGAAAGGTTAAATCTTCCTAAGCTCTTATTGTCAACAGCCATTTGTCTTTCTCCTTGAAGTACATTTATATCAACTGATGTTTGGTTGTCAGCATAAGTTGAGAAGATTTGACTCTTCTTAGTTGGGATTGTTGTATTTCTTTCAATTAATGGAGTTGAAATACCACCTGCTGTTTCAATACCTAATGTTAATGGAGTAACATCTAGTAATAATACATCTTTAACTTCACCAGTTAATACACCTGCTTGAATAGCTGCACCAATTGCAACACATTCATCTGGGTTAACTCCCTTTGAAGGTTCTTTTCCTGTAAAGTTCTTAACAGCTTCTACAACTGCTGGAATTCTTGTTGAACCACCAACTAATATTACTTTATCTACTTGACTTATTGAAAGTCCAGCATCTTCTAAAGCTTTCTTCATTGGAGTTATAGATCTTTCAACTAAATCATGAGTTAATTCATTAAATTTAGCTCTTGTTAAGTTTAAATCAATATGTTTTGGACCTGTTGCATCTGCTGTAATAAATGGTAAGTTAATGTTTGTTTGAGTTGATGAAGATAATTCTATCTTAGCTTTTTCAGCTGCTTCTTTTAATCTTTGTAAAGCCATCTTATCATTTCTTAAATCAATTCCATTTTCAGCTTTAAATGTATCTGCAATGTAATCCATAATCTTGTTATCGAAGTCATCACCACCAAGTCTTGTATCACCATTAGTTGCTAATACTTCAAATACTCCATCACCAAGTTCAAGTATAGATACATCAAATGTACCACCACCTAAATCATATACAAGTATCTTTTCGCTTGTGTCTGTTTTATCAAGACCATAAGCAAGTGATGCAGCTGTTGGTTCATTTATTATTCTTAAAACTTCAAGTCCTGCAATCTTACCTGCATCCTTTGTTGCTTGTCTTTGAGCATCATTAAAGTATGCTGGAACTGTAATAACTGCTTGAGTTACTGGTTCTCCTAAATAGCTTTCTGCATCAGCTTTAATCTTTTGAAGAATCATTGCTGAAATTTCTTGTGGTGAATATTCTTTATCATCTATTTTAGTTTTATGGTTAGTACCCATTTCTCTCTTTATTGAAATTATTGTTTTATCTGGATTAGTTATTGCCTGTCTTTTAGCTACTTGACCTACTAATCTTTCTCCATTAGCTTGGAAAGATACTACTGAAGGAGTAGTTCTTGAACCTTCTGAGTTAGCGATAACTACTGGTTCTCCACCTTCCATAACTGCTACACATGAATTTGTTGTACCTAAGTCGATTCCTATAATTTTACTCATAATTTATTCCTCCTAAAAATATAGATTACTCTATGTTCAATTTGCTTTTTTTATTAATTAGCTACCTTAACAACTGTGTGTCTTATAACCTTGTCACCTTTTTTATAACCCTTCATGAAAACTTCAGCTACTACATTTTTGTCAAGATTTTCATCTTCAACATGCATTACTGCTTGATGAAGATTAGGGTCAAAACCTTCATCTACTGGAATTTCTTCAACTCCAAGCTTTTCAAAGGATGATTGTAAGCCTTTCATTGTCATTTCAATTCCTTTTTTAAGGTCTTCTACAGAACCATCTGCTGCATAAGCTCTTTCTAAATTATCTAAAGTAGGAAGAACTTCTTTTAAAACATCTGCACAGGCATCTGTATAAATTCCTTCTTTTTCTTTAGCTGTTCTTTTTCTATAATTTTCATATTCAGCAGTTAATCTTAGAAGTCTATCTTTTAATGTTTCTACTTGATTTGTAAGCTTTTTAATTTCTTCTTTGTTTTTTCTTAGCATATCTAATTCATCCTTTTTATCATCATCTTCAGAAGCTTCTTTATTATTTTCTGCTGTTTCTTGTTTTTCTTCTTCTTGTTTTTCTTCTTGTTTTGTCTCTTCTTGTTTTACTTCTTCATTTTCAGTAGTTTCTTCTGTTGTTTCATAGTTTTTTTCATCTATCATTCATTTCCACCTCTTCTCTCATTCACTCTAATTCATGCTTTTTTAATGTATAATTTAATTCTTTCATTACTTGAGCCATTATTGCTATTACTCTTGAATAATTAATTCTTCTAGGTCCTATTAATCCTATAGTTCCTATAGATTTATTTCCTAAAGAATACTCAGCAGAAATTACACTACAATTTTTAGCTTCAGGAATGTAATTTTCATCTCCTATCTTTACTGAAAATTCTCCATTAGGTTCTATAAGCTCTAGTACACAATCTTTATCATAAAGTAAATTTAGTATTTCCTTTGCACTATCTATATCATTATACTCTTGGTAATTAAAGATATTTGTAGTTCCCTCCATAAATACTTCTGAAGGATTTTTTTCTTCTTTTAATGTTTCATAAAGTGCTGGAACTATTGCATTAAATAAATCATCAAAGCCTTTTAAATCACTCTTTAAGTTATTTATTACTTCAAGGTTTATTTCTTCAATTGTTAAACTATTTAATCTTTTATTCATTATATTATTTATAACTTGAAGTTCATTTGATGATGGTGATTTTTCAACCTTTATTCTATGATTTTTAATTACTCCTCCATCTGTAACTATTACTAATACTACATTGTGTTCATCAACCTTTAAAAGTTGAATAGATTTTATATAACTTTGTCTTACAGAAGGTGTTTGAACTACACAGGTTAAATTTGTAAGTTCTGATAATAATGTACTTGCCTGCTTAACTATTTTATCAACCTCAAGCATTGCAGAATCTATAATATATTTTTTAATCTGCATTTCCTCATCAGAAGATAAATGAGCACTTTGCATTAATTTATCAACATATAATCTGTATCCTTTTGATGATGGAACTCTGCCTGATGAAGTATGTGGTTGTTCTAAAAATCCCATATCTTCAAGATCAGCCATTTCATTTCTTATAGTAGCAGACCCTACACCAAGATTATATTTTTTTGCTAACGTTCTTGAACCTACAGGTTCTCCTGTATTTATATAGTCATTTATTATTGCCTCAAGAATTTTTATTTTTCTATCATCAATAGGCATTGTTCTCACCTCTTTTTATTAGCACTCATTAGTGATGAGTGCTAATGACTATGGTTTAATAGTATATTTTCTTTAATTATTTGTCAATTATTATAATTAGCTTTTTTAAGCAATTAAATCTTTAAATATGAATTTATTCTTATTTTTCTTTAATTTACTTCATTTTTCTGCCTATTCTAATATCATATCACTCATAACAATATTAGATAATTCTATTCCTTTTTTAGTTAAAAAAATTCTTCCATTTTCTCTAATTAACAATGAATTTTTTATATGTTTTTCTATAACTTCCTTATATACTTCATCAACTTTCTTTTTAAATCTAATTTCAAATTCCTTTTCTTCAATTCCCTTTATCATTCTTAATCCCATAAACATAAATTCTTCAATATTATCTTTTTCTGTATTTTCTAATTCTTCCTCTATAACTGATTTGTTTTCATTTATATTATTTATATATACATTTATACTATCTATATTTTTTATTCTCTTTCCATTTATATAAGAACTTGAAGAAACTCCTACTCCTATATATTCTTTACATTCCCAATATATTTTATTATGAAAACATTCTTTATTTTCTTTTGCATAATTAGAAATTTCATATTGATAATATCCTTTAGATTCAAGAAAATCTCTTCCTAGTTCATACATTTTTCTCTCCTCTTCTTCAGAAGGCAAATCTAATAAATCCTTATTATATAAAGAATAAAAGGGTGTTTTTTCTTCAATAATAAGACTATAACTTGAAATATGCTCTGGATTAAGTTCTGTAACTTCTTTTAAACTTTCAAGCCAAATATTAAGACTTTGATTTGGAAGACCAAACATCATATCAATATTTATATTTTTAAAACCAATTTTTCTTGCAAGAATATAATTTTCTTTAAATTCTTCATAGGTATGAATTCTTCCTATTTTTTTTAATATTTCATTATTTGTACTTTGAAGCCCAAAACTTATTCTATTAATTCCTCCATTTAAAATTATTTCTAGCTTTTCTTTATTTATTGTTCCAGGGTTACACTCTATAGTTTTTTCTACATTTTCTATAAAATTTAATTTATTTATTGTATTTAATAAAGATTTTAAATTTTCATTATTTAAATAAGAAGGAGTTCCTCCTCCAATAAATAGGCTTTCTATTTTATATTCTTTTGTTTTTTCTAATATCTCTTTATTTAATGCTTCTATATATTTATCCATAAGTTCTTCTTTATGTGAATAGGATGGAAAATCACAATATAAACACTTTTGTTTGCAAAAAGGTATATGTATATATAATGCTATTTTTTTCATAAATTTCTCCTTAAAAATTAAAAGAGGACTAAAATGCCCTCTTTTAATTTATATTATCCTAGTATTATTTCTGCCTGTTCTCTTAATAAATCAATTTTGCTATCTGCATCTACTACTGAAAAATTATATATCTCTGTAAATATAAAGAAGTAATTTGAAATAGCTATTCTTCTTGCTCTTTCTATATTTAAATCTTTTTCTATTTTTTCTAATAATTCTATTTCCCTTGCTTCATAATCACCATCAATTAATGCTAAACCTAATATTTCAAAATATATTATTCTTTTATTTCTTACTGTTGCTTTTGAAAGCACTTTCATTATATCTTCATAACTTATATTTTTCATTTCATAATCCTTTGGCAATTTTAATTCTTCTTTATAGTCTTCTATTAATTCTTTTTCTTCCTTAGCAAAGACTTCATCAACATTTGCCATTTGATTTACTAATTCTAAAAAAGCTATTGCTTCATCTCTTTTTAATTCATTTAAAAACATATATCTTCCCCCATCCATCTGATAATAATAATAATAATATATATACAATAATTTAAGTATATTATATATTATTTTCTATAATTATTCATCTTAATTTTAGATAGAATGGAAATAATTATTATGCTAGTCAACTTTTAGTATAGACATAAATGCTTCTTGAGGAACTTCAACAGAACCTACCTGTCTCATTCTCTTCTTTCCTTCTTTTTGCTTTTCTAAAAGTTTCTTCTTTCTTGATATATCTCCACCATAACATTTTGCAAGGACATCTTTTCTCATTGCCTTAATAGTTTCTCTAGCAATAATCTTGCTTCCTATAGCAGCTTGTATTGGCACTTCAAACATTTGTCTTGGAATTATTTCTTTTAATTTTTCTGCAATTCCTCTACCCTTATTATAAGCCCTTTCTGCTGGAACTATCATTGATAATGCATCTACAATATCTCCATTTAATAATATATCAAGCTTAACAAGTTCTGTTCTTGTATATCCTTTAAATTCATAATCTAAAGAGGCATATCCTCTTGTTCTTGATTTTAATGTATCAAAGAAATCATATATTATTTCGTTTAAAGGAATATCATAATAAATAACAGCTCTCGTTTCTTCTATATATTCTATATTTATATAAGAACCTCTTCTTTCTTGACAAAGTTCCATAACTGAACCAACATAATCCTTTGGTGCTATTATTGAAGCTTTTACAACTGGTTCTTCCATATAAGCAATTTCTGTTGGCTTTGGAAGATTTGTTGGATTAGTTATATCTATTACCTCTCCATCTGTTTTTGTAACTTTATATATAACTGAAGGAGCAGTAGTTATAATATCTAAATTAAATTCTCTTTCTATTCTTTCTTGAATTATTTCCATATGTAATAAACCAAGGAAACCACATCTAAATCCAAAACCTAATGCTACTGAAGTTTCAGGTTCAAAATTTAATGCTGCATCATTTATTTGAAGCTTTTCTAAAGCTTCTTTAAGTTCATCATATTTAGCTCCATCTACTGGATATATACCAGAGTAAACCATTGGTATAGCAGGTTTATAACCTGGAAGTGCTTCTTTAGTTGGTCTTTCAGCTTCAGTTACTGTATCACCAACTCTTGCATCTCTTACATTTTTAATTGAACCACAAATATATCCAACATCTCCTGCACTTAACTTATCTATAGCCATCATTTTAGGAGTAAATACCCCAACTTCAACTACTTCACAAGTACTTCCTGTTGCCATAAACTTTATTTTTGTTCCTGGTTTTACTTCTCCATCAAAAACTCTTATAAAACATACAACACCCTTATAACTATCATAAACAGAGTCAAAGATTAATGCTTTTAAAGGAGCTTCTTCATCACCTTTAGGTGCTGGAAGCTTTTGAACTATTTCTTCTAAAACATCTTCTACATTTAATCCTGTTTTTGCTGATATCATTGGTGCATCTTCTGCTTCAATTCCAATTACATCTTCAATTTCTTGCTTTACTTCATCTGCTCTTTGAGATGGTAAATCAATTTTGTTTATAACTGGAGCAATTTCTAAATTATTATCTAATGCTAAATAACAATTTGCTAAAGTTTGAGCTTGTATTCCTTGAGTTGCATCAACTACAAGAAGTGCTCCTTCACAAGCTGCTAAGCTTCTTGATACTTCATAGGTAAAGTCTACGTGTCCTGGAGTATCTATTAAATTTAAGATATATTCTTCTCCATCTTTACCTTTGTATATAAGTCTTGCTGCTTGAGATTTAATTGTAATTCCTCTTTCTTTTTCAATTTCCATGTTATCTAGAACTTGAGCTTCCATTTCTCTTTTTGTTAATGTATTAGTTAGTTCTAATAATCTATCTGCTAAAGTAGATTTTCCATGGTCTATGTGCGCTACAATTGAAAAGTTTCTTATGTGTTCTTTTCTATTACTCATATATAAAACTGCTTTATTTTAGCAGTTACTTCACCCCCATCACTAGAAATTAGATAAATTATATCATACAAATTATATTTATCGCAAACAAATACTCTTCTCTACAGAAACTATATTATATCATAAATTATATGTCTATTGAAAACTTAAAATCTTTTTTTCCTATTTTAATAACTATTTCATCTTTAGAGTATATTTTTATTTTAGAATTATCTTTTAAAAAACTTGAAAAATCTTCACCAAACTCTTTGCTTACAAGTTCGTAATTATTATCTGCATTTCCTAAGGGAGATAAGGCATTTGTATTTACCATATTTATTTTTATAAGACCTATACAGCCTAAAGAAAATATTGTTATTAAAGTAATTATTGTTAAATATTTTTTTAACATTTATTTCACCTTCAAAATTTTTTCTATACTTTATGAAGGATATCCAAAATATTAATTTTTATACATTATGTTTTAAGGAGTTTTTTCTCTATTAATATATTCTGCAATTAATCTTGCTATTAGTTTTGCTGAATTTTTAGCTTCTTGTGATGTATTAACATTAGCTCCACACTCTATAAGCATTGTACTATCACTTAAACTTTGGGTTTTTCTCATAGCTCCATAATTGTAAATCATATGATTTCTTGTAAATCCTGGGAACAGTTCATTAGCCTTATTATAAAATTCATCTGCTAATTTTTGATTTGCTTCATACCTAGTACTTTTAGTTGCTGTTACAAACATTATTTTAGCTGTACTTTCTCCATTTACTATAGCTGTTACTGCATTTTTGTTTTCAACTGAATCTCTATGAAGGTCAATAATTAATTTAAAATTATCTCCATATTCATTTAAATATTTTTGAACTGTTTCTATAGACCTTCCATAACTATCATTATAAGATTCGCTATGGTTTGTTTTATCATGTATTACTGATATTCCATAGGTATTTTTAAGTTCTTCTTCTAAAACGTCTCCCACCCCTACAACATTATAGTTTTCATCAACTGAATCTATACCTCCTTCAGCATAAGCTTCTGTGGTATGAGTGTGATATATAAGAACTTCTGGTTTATTTTCATCAAGTTCCTTTTTTAAAGAATTATCACTTATATTATCTACTCTTATAATTGTTTTTTCATCTATACTAAAAGGAATAATATTATTTGTTTTTATATTAGCTTTTATTCCAAAATAACTTATTTCATTTCCAATTATGCTATTACTATTTAAATTATTTAACCCTAAAGTTTCAAGTATTAATGTTTTTAGTGTAAGTTTATTTTCTACATATTCACTTTCATCATAAATTTCACTTTCTATAATAGGCATTCCAAAATTAAGAAGTTGAATATATGGAAGAGTTCCATTTTCTGTATTTTCTTTTAGCACTTTTAAAAGCCTTCCAGAATAAATTAATATAAAAAATAAAAATATTATTATTCCTATATTAATTTTATGTTTATTTTTCCTAACTCTTATTATAGTTCCATACAAAATAAAAGCCTCCTAAATTTTCCTTAGAATTACTTTATAAGTATATGGAAATTTTACATAATTATTAGTACTTTTTTAATTCATAAATTTATTAATGTCTTCCATAGTCATATTAGGTTGTGTTGCTATATTTATTCCATTTGAAATTATTTTTGATAAAGAATCTATAATTAAATCTACTTCCTTAGGAGTTACTATTAAATCTCCAACATAAGGATTAAGCACTTCCCTTATAAGAACCTTTTTTGCATCTTTGTCAACATTTTTAAGCATATTATAAAATTCCTTTCCTTCTTCTGCTTCATTAATTAAATTATCTAAAACCATATCTATAGTATCGTTAGCTATTGTTGAAGCATCTACAACTGTTGGAACTCCAACTGCTATTACCCTTACCCCAAGTTCTTCTTTATTTATTGCTTTTCTATGGTTTCCAACTCCTGCCCCTGGTGAAATTCCAGTATCACTTATTTGAATAGTTTTATTTAATCTTTCAATTCTTCTAGCTGCTAATGCATCTATACATATTATTAAAGAAGGTTTTATATTTTCAACTAAAGCTTTAATAACTTCTACTGTTTCTATTCCTGTTGTTCCTAAAACTCCTGGAGAAATAGCAGCTACAGATATCATATCTTCTTCCATAAATTCTGGCATAACCTGACTTAAATGCCTTGTTACCATTATACCTTCTATTACCTTTGGTCCTAAAGCATCTGGAGTTACATTCCAATTTCCTAAGCCTACTACTAAAACTTTATCCTCTTTTTTAACATTTGCTAATTTTTTTAATATTTTTCCTAATACCTTTGATACACTATCCATAAGTTCTCCATCATATTCTGCAAACTTTGGAATATCTAAAGTTATATAATTTCCAATAGGTTTTCCTAGTTTTTCTGCACCATTTTCGTTTATAATTTTTACTATACTTATTTTTGTTCCATCAATTTCTTTTTCCTCTAATATAACTCCATCTGCCTCTTTATTATTGTTTTCTTTATACATTTCTCTAGATTCTAAAGCCAAATCAGTTCTTACATTTATCATAAAAACACCTCTTATTTAAATTTATATATATTTATTTTCCCATAATATATAAATTTAATACTTGAATATGTGAAATTTCAATGTTATAATAGGCTTTGTTGAATATGACTCGTACGCAGATTTCCCCAAAAACTGCAAGAGGCCCTATAAAAATTTGAGGGGGTGAATTAAGAATGGCAAATATTAAATCAGCAAAGAAAAGAATAAAGGTTACTGAAGTTAAGACTGCTCAAAACAGAATGATTAAGTCTGCTTTAAAGACTACTATAAAGAAATTTGAAGCTGCTGTTGCTGCTAAAAACGTTGAAGAAGCTCAAACTTCATTCGTTAAGGTTACTAAGGCTTTAGATATGGCTGCTCAAAAAGGAGTAGTTCACAAGAACATGGCTGCTAGAAAGAAATCAAGATTAGCTGCTAAGTTAAATGCTTTAGCTTAATTAAGTATAAACCGACCTATAAGTTAGGTCGGTTATTTACTTTTTAATCATAAGAGTTTCAACTAAAAGCATTTCTAACTCCATTTTCTTATCTGTACTAGATGATTTTAACTTTTCTTCAGTTTTCATACATAATCTTATAAGCTCTTTAAGCTGTCTTAATGAAAATTTATTACTTAAATTTATCATTTTTTCACATACAAAGGCAGGTAATTTAAGTTCTTTTACAAAATCATCAGTTTTCTTTCCATTAATTACTCCAACCTTTATTTTATATAATCTTTTAAATTGATTTTCTATTGAAGTTATTATAAGCATATGTTGGTCTGCTCTAAATAAAAGTTCATCCATAATATCTATAGCTTTATCTATTTTTCTTTGAGATATTAAATCTACTAAATCAAAAATATCCTCTTCATTTTTAGGTGGTAAAAGCTTATTAATATCCTCTCTTTTAATTTCTCTACCATTAGTATAGGCAAGGAGCTTATCTATTTCTCTATTTACTATATCAAAATTATTAGCTACTCTTTCACAAAAATATCTAAGCTCAATTTTTCCTATTCTACCTTCCTTCTCTTGAAAAATCTCCTCTACTTTTTTATTAAATTTATCTCTTTTAAGCTTTTCAAAATATACTATTGAAGTTATTTTATCTAAAGACATAAGTTTTTTATTTTTTCTAGGAGTTTCTCTTTTATCACTAAAAATATAATACATAATTAATATTGTATAAGGTGGCATATCCTTTAAATATTCTTTTATTTCTTTAAATATAGAATTTCCTGTACTATCACTTTTTTCTTTTAAAAAGTTTGCTCTATAAACAATCACTAATTTTTTTTCACTCATTAATGGCATAGTTTCACAAGCATTTTTTATATCATCTGCTGTAATTGTTAAACCATCTAACTTTATATAATTAAGGTCTCCAAGTCCATCTGTTATAAAAGGCTTTGAAATTAACTTAATTTCCTCTTTTATAAGCTCCTCATCTAATCCACAAAATATATATGAATTTTTTAAAGAATTCTTCTTTACATCATTTTCTAAAACATCATAAGTAATCAAGTTAATCCACCTTTCTATGCTAATATAAAATAATTTTGTCTTTTAAAATATAAAATCCATTTAAATTGTTATTCTTAAAATCTATTATATCATATTCTTTCTTAAAGTTTTTCTTCTTAGACATGTTAATTGTATATTCTCTTTCTTTAATCTTTATAATAAAATCCTTATCATCTTTAAATATTTCTATTCCATTTTTTATTTTTATCTTTTTTCCTTCTCTATAGCCCTTTGAAGTTAATGAAACTTTTTTAAGAGTTTTTATATCTATATTTCTTTTATTAGTAACTACTGCTCTATCTCCCCTATAAGATACTAAAATAGCTCCTTCTTTATAATAATCTACCCTTACTATGGGGCTATAAATATGAGTCATAAACACAAAATTTGCTATTATGGGAAGAAGTATAAACTTTTTATCCTTTTTAACTCCATAATATAAACCTATTAAAGCACATACATATATAAGTGCAAAGCCTTTATTTATTATAATTTCTTGTGGAAAAATGTATAAATAATACATAATAGAATCTAAAAAATTTATAACTTTATATATTATAAAACTTATAAAATCAAATAAAATAGAAAAAGGGAGAACTATTAAAAGCAAATTGCCAAGTTTTATTAAAATATCAAAAATAGGTACAAGTATTGTATTTCCTATAATAAAAGCAATAGAAAATTCTTCAAAAGCAATAATCATTATAGGAATAGTAAACACTTGAGCAGATAAAGATATTGAAAAAGTTTCTCTTAAATACTTAGGAAATTTATAAAGTTTATTATTTAATTTTTGTGAAAACATAATTATTCCTAAGGTAGCTAAAAAAGAAAGTTGAAATCCTAACTTAAAAGGAGCATAAGGGGCTAGTAAGGTAATTATTAATGCACTAAAAGCTAATGCCCCTAAAGAATTATAATTTTTCCTAAGCCCAAAAGAAAAACTTAAAAACATTATCATTATTAATGCTCTTAAAGAAGAAAATTCTGCTCCTGTAAGTAAAACATAAATAACAGTTCCTAATAATGCTATTTTATTATTTAAAAACTTTTTTAAAATTCCATATACTAATGCTACATGAAGGCCTGAAACACTAACTGCATGAATAACTCCCATTCCCCTCATATCTTCTGAGTCCTCATTGTCTAAATAATCAGAACAGCCAAAAGCTAATGATAAAATAAGTCCTGCTTTTCTTTTTCCTATATTTTCTTCTAATTTAAAATAAATTTTCTTTCTTAATTCATATAATTTATATCTAAAATCTTCTTTAATTTTTTTAGAAGAATTTACTTTTATATTTCCTATAATGCCCTTTTCTCTATCTACTTCTTTAGTAAAAATTCCTTTTATAATAAATTTTTCTCCAAGTTCACCTTGAAAATCTTGTATATAAAGTCTTTTTCCTTTAAATGAAATTATTTTATAGTAAGATTTATTTTCTATAACTCTTATTTCTCCAATAAAATTTTTATTAATGTTTACATTATAGTAATTTATATTTATTCCTATACCTATAAGAAAAATAATGACTATAAATATAGTAAAACATTTGTTAGTTGAAAATAATATAAAAATAAAAAAACAGCCAGCAACAATAGCTGCTGGCAAAAAATATTTAAAATAAAGACCATAAACAATAGAACTTATAATTATTGTTAATGATATGTAAATAATTGGTGTTTTAACTTCTCCAATTTTTTCTATAGCCAAGACAGCATCACCTCATTATTTAATGCTATCCCTTTTGTTGAATTTTAATCTATTTTAATTAATTTTTTGTTTTTGGATTAAATATTAATGCCATTAAATATCCAAAAAATATTGATGCTGTTATTCCTGAGGCAGCGCCTTTAATTCCTCCTGAGAAAGCTCCAATAAAGCCTGATTCTTTTACTTCTTTTATTGCAGCCTTTGCAAGGCTATTTCCAAAGCTAGGAAGAGGAATAGTTGCACCTGCTCCTCCAAAGTCTACAAGTTTATCATATATTCCAAAGGCTCCTAAAATAGCTCCTAAGGTAACAAATATAACTAATATCCTTGCAGGAGTAAGCTTTGTTGTATCCATTAAAATTTGACCTACAACACAAATTAATCCACCAACTATAAATGCTCTTACAAATTCCATTTTTATCACTTCCTTTAATCCATTTCTATTGAAACTGCATGGGCTATTCCAGGTATACTTTCTCCTTGAAGAGAAGAGGTTGAACTCATTAAAGCACCTGTTGATACTAAAAGAACACTTTTTATTTCTTTTCTCATTAATTTTTTATATAAATATCCTGTTGCTACTACTGCAGAACAACCACATCCACTTCCACCAGAGCAGGTGTTTTGCTCTTCATTATAAAAAATACTTTCTCCACAATCCATATGATTTTCTCTTATATCATATCCATATTCAAGTAATAATTTATCTGTCATTGCTTTTCCTACAGAGCCTAAATCTCCTGTAGCTATAATGTCATAGTCTTTAGGAGTCATTCCTGTATCTTTAAAATGTTTATAAATTGTATCTACAGCAGCTGGTGTCATAGCTGCTCCCATGTTATTTGGGTCCATAATGCCATAATCCTTTACAAGGCCTGTTGTTACATAAGTAACTTTTGGATACTCACCATGTTTTCCAAGAACCATAGCTCCAGAACCTGTTACTGTCCATTGAGCAGTAGGAGCTCTTTGAGAACCATATTCTAAGGGAAATCTAAATTGCCTTTCAGATGAGCTAAAATGAGATGATGTAGCTGCCACTACATACTCAGCAAAACCTCCATCCATCATAAGAGAAGCTAAGCTTAAAGATTCTGACATAGTTGAACAGGCTCCGTATAGTCCAAAAAAAGGAATAGAAAATTCCCTTGCTGCAAAGCTAGATGATATTATTTGATTTAATAAATCTCCTGAAAAAAGATAGTTTATATCACATTCATTTACTTTAGCTCTTTTAATAGCTTCTTTTATTGCAGTAAACATCATATCACTTTCTGCTTTTTCAAAACTATCCTTTCCACAAGTATCATCATTTAAAATTTCATCAAAATATTCTCTTAAAGGACCTTGCCCTTCTTTAGGACCTACTATTGAAAAGGTTGAAATAATTTTAGGAGGATTACTTAATTTAATAGTTTGAGTTCCTATCCTTTTTGTTCCTTTGTTTTCCATTTTAATACCTCCTAAAATATATTAATAAAATAATAAATCAATCCAATAATTACAGATGAACCTATTCCATATACAAGAACTGGTCCTGCAATAGTAAACATTTTTGCTGCTACTCCAAATACAAATCCTTCTTTTTTAAATTCTATTGCTGGCGCAACAACTGCATTAGCAAATCCTGTTATAGGAACTACAGTACCTGCTCCTGCAAAACTAGCTATTTTATCATAAATTCCTACTCCAGTTAACAAAGCACCTATAAATACCATTATTATTGATGTTAAAGCAGAAGTTTCTTCTATGCTATATTGAAATCTTTCTAATATTTTCATTATTACTTCACCTATAGTACAAATAGCACCACCAACTAAAAATGCCTTAACACAATTACTTAAAATTTTAGGCTTTGGTTTTGTTTCATCTGTTATTACCTTAAATTTTTGTTTTATGTTATTTTCCTTGGTCATAAAATTCCACTCCTTTTTTATTCCTATACCTTAGTATTCCTAATAATATAAATAAAAAACCTTATTTTAAAAATTTTTTATAAAAAATTTTTATGTTTTTAAAGGAAATTTTCAGTATGTTTTAATAAGTTTTTCCATGATTTGTATTTTTTCTTTTTTTATGTTATAATGTTTTATGAAATAGAATTTAAAAGGTGGTTAACAATGAGGAAAAAATTATCGCTTTTATTAGCATCTGTACTTATTATGTCAAATGTACATTGTGTTCATGCCGCTAATGGTGATTTACAACAAAATAAGATTCAGTTTAATGATATGTCTGCAGAACTTACATCTATAAATGATGAAATTTCTAAACTTAATGGAGAAATATATAGCCTTGAAAAAAAGGTATCTGAATATGAAGGCGAGATAAATAATTTTGAGGAAGAAATCTCTGTAAAAGAATCTACTATTTCAGAATTAAAAAAAGAAATAAAAAATGATGAAGAAATGCTTTCAAGTAGAATTAGAGAGTTATATAAAAATGGGACAACCTCCTCATTCAATACATTAACTTTTATATTAAATTCTGAAAGTTTAGGAGAGCTTATAGATAGAATTAGTTATGCAAATAAAATAGTAGATGCTGATAATAAGTTAATTGAAGAACATAATAATAATCTAGATGAATTAAATAAAACGATTTCTGACTTAGAAAATCAAAAAAATACAGTAGACTCTTTAAATGACCAAGTTAAAAGTGATCTTAATACAATTCAAGAAAAAAAATCTTTACTTGAAGATAAAAAAGTACAAGTTTCTAAGGAAATTGAAAAACTAAAAGAAAAAATAGCAGAAAATGAAGAAAACTTAGTAAAACATCAAATAGAAGTTATTAATTCAGCTTCTCCTAATAGAGCACAACTTACTGAAGCTATTTCTGTTTTAAGTAGTTTACTTCCAGAAATCTCAACAAAATCAGTAATAGATAAAACTAATAATGCTATTTCTACTGCTAATGCTAAATTAGCAACTTTAAAAGAAGATGATACAAGTGCTGAATTTTCTTTTGATTTAAAAAATGTAGATACTTCTAAATTTAAAAAAGCCTATGCTTTTGTAGCTACAGCTTATTGTAATGATGCTTATACATCTACTGGTTTAAGAACCCATAGAGACCCTAATGGTATAAGTACAGTTGCTATAGACCCAACTGTTATAGCTTATGGAAGTAAATTATATATTCCTGGATATGGATATGCAATTGCTGCTGACTGTGGAGGAGCTATAAAGGGTAATAGAATTGATTTATTTATGTTAAGTGAAGCTGAATGTTTTACCTTTGGAAGAAGAAGTGTTACTGTTTACTTAGTTGCAGGCCCTGGTGAATGGTAATTTGCATTAAAAAAATTAAGCTTATTTCAAAAATAATATTTGTTAAACATAAAAAGGTTGTATCACTAAGAAAATATTAATGCTTTTTAGTGATACAACTTTTTTTAGTCTTCATTTAGCTTTTCTCTCATTGCAAGAAGAACTTTTTTTTCTATTCTAGATACTTGTACTTGGCTTATGCCTAGCATTTTTGCTACTTGGTTTTGGGTTTTATCTTTAAAATATCTTAACATAATCACTTGTCTTGATTTATTATCTAATTCTTTTATTGCCTCTTTTAGTGCTATTTTGTTTACTAAATCTATGTTTTCTTCTGCTTCTTCACTTAATTTATCTATTAATAAAACTGGGGCACCATCTTCTTGATGAATTGTATCATAAAGATAGTGCATACTTGCTGATGATTCCATGGCAAATATTAATTCTTCTTGGTCTATTCCTGTGTATTTAGATAATTCTTCTATTGTTGGTTCTCTATTTAACTTTTTAACTAAATCTTGTTTATCAAAGTGAATTTTTTTTGCGAGAATTTTTACTGTCCTACTAACTTTTATCATTCCATCATCTCTTAAAAATCTCTTTATTTCACCTATTATCATAGGAACTGCATAGGTTGAAAATTTTACATCAAAAGCTTTATTAAAATTTTTTATTGCTTTAACAAGTCCAATACTTCCAACCTGAAAAATATCCTCATACTCATATCCTCTATTAAGAAACTTTTTGCTTATAGAAGATACTAAAGGAAGATTCATTTCTATTAGTTTATTCATAGCTTCACTATCTCCATTTTGAGCTAGTGGTATTAGCTTTGAATTATCCTCATAGTTAAATTCTTCTTTCTTTAATTTTACATTTGCCATAGTCTTTTCACCTAACTTTATTCTGCAAATTTCTTTTTTAATGTGACTATAGTTCCCCTTCCCTCTTCACTTTCTACTACCATACTATCCATAAATGTTTCCATAACAGTAAATCCCATACCAGAACGTTCTAAATCAGGTCTTGATGTATATAAAGGCTCTTTTGCTTCTTCTATGTTCTTAATTCCTACTCCCTTATCAATTATTGACATTGTAACCTCTTTTCCTGAAGTTTCTGCTTCTATTGATACAATTTTATCCTCTTTTCCTTCATATCCATGAATAATAGCATTTGTCACTGCTTCTGAAACAGCCGTTTTTACATCAGTTATTTCCTCTATAGTAGGATCTAATTGAGAAATAAATGCTGCAATAGCAACTCTTGCAAAGCCTTCATTTTGTGATTTGCTTTGAAATTCAATCCTTATTTTATTATCACTCATAATTTTTCCCTCCATTAAATTACCTTTAATGCTTCATCAATATTTTTATAATGCTTTATTATCTTATATAATCCAGAAAGTTCAAATACTCTGTTTATTCTTTCATCAATATCAACTACACAAAGATTTCCTCCCTTACTATTTATTTTTTTATATCTTCCAATTACTGCCCCTATACCAGAGCTATCCATAAAAGAAACAGCCTTAAAACTTAATATAACTTTTTTTATTTCATCTCTATCTATTCTATCATCAATTTTTACTCTTAAAGCTTCTGCATTATGATGATCAAGTTCTCCAAATAAATAAACAATAAGAACATCATTACATTTTTCAAACTTTAAATGCATAAATAAATGCCTCCTTACAAAATATTCTTTACATATTTTAACATATATTCCTTTTAAAATCAAATATTTTTGTATTAAATTTCCATATTATTTGTTATTTAAACTTCTAAATTTTTATTTTATAAAAAAATTTTAATTATTATTTTGCTTTTTTCGCCTTCTAAGTTCTAAGTCAACGTAAAATATATAATTTCCCATAGAATAAAAAATACTGTATATCACTAGGTGCAATACACAGTATTTTTTAATATTTTAATTTTGTTTATATTTTAATATTTCCTTTTTTATTTCAGAATAAAAACAATTTATACTTTCCTCTTCCTCTAATATTAAAGTTTCAATTGCATCCTCTAAGGAATTCATTGTATATATAGTAAGTTCTTTATTTTTAATAGCTTCCTCTACTTCATAATTTAAAATAAGCTCATTTAAATTAGATTCTGGAATTAAAACTCCAATGTTTTTTTCTTTTCTAAGCTTACATACATTAAAAAAGCCTTCTATTTTTTCATTTACTCCTCCTATAGGCTGAATTTCTCCAAATTGATTTATTGAACCTGTTACAGCAATATTTTGCTTAATTCCTTTTTTACTTAAAGCAGATAAAATACAAAGAACTTCTGCAACTGAAGCACTATCTCCATCTATAATTCCATAGGTTTGTTCAAAACTAAGATGAAAGTCTACTGGAAGTTTTTCATATGGATTAATTAAATTACTTATTAAACCCTTTATTATATTTATAGATTTTTTATGAATACTTCCTGATAAATTACTTTCTTTTTGAATATCAATAATCTTTCCTTCTCCCTTACATACAACACAAGTTAATCTCATAGGTTTACCAAAAGAACACCATCCTGTATCTAAAACTGATAATGCATTTATAGCACCTATTTTCTTTCCATTTAAAGATAAAATCATTTTGTTATCTCTATATTCTTCTAAAATTTCCTTTTCAATATCATCTTTTAAATAAATAATATCTCTTATGTCCTCTACTTTTATTTCATCTTTACTTTTATTTTTAGCAAGAACTAATAGTTTATCTATATAATTACTATCAATATTTATTTTTTCTCTACTTCTAGCAATTCTTGATAAATATTTAATTATTTCTTTTATTCCATCTTCTTTTATATTTTTAACTTTATTTATTGATGCTCTTTTGAAAATATATTTTTTTATTTCATCATAACTTATTTCATCTTTTTTAATATTACTTAGATATTCTACCCTTAATGGAAAAAGCTTTTTAAAATCTTCATCTTCTCTATATAAAATATCATAGCTTTGGTAATCTCCAATTAAAATTACTTTAACATTAACTTCTATGGCCTCAGGTTTTAATCCATTTACTGATAATACATCTAAATAGCTTTTAGAAGATTCTAAGTTTACCTTTCCTGTTAATAAAGCTTTTTTTAAATAATAATAACTATATATATTATTAGCAAGTTGATTAAGCCTTATTATAATGCAACCTTCATTTGCTAAAATTAAATTACCAGGAGTTATTAAAGAAAGATTTGTAGCATAGTTTCCATTAATGTTTTCATATTCTATAGAACCTATTAAATTTGATATTGTAGGGTCTTCTTCATAAATAACTCTAGGATGTTTATAATTACTGTTATCAACAAGAATAGAAACTTCAAAGCCACTTAAAAGCTCCTCTATTTTTTCTTCATCCTCTTCTATGTTAATGTTATAACATTCAATAAGACCTTTTTCTATTTCAATAAAAAGCATTTCTAAATATTCATATACCCTATCCTCTGCAATAAACTTTAAAAGATATTCTTCTTTTTTAAGTTCCATATCCTGAGATAAAAACTTTGAATATATTATCTTTAGCTCCTTCATAGCATCTAATTCCATAACTCTTAATTTTTCTAAAACTCTTTCTGCCTTTTCCTTAAGATAGGAAGCTTTAGCCATTATAGATTCTTTATTATTTTCTGGTAAATCCTCATATTCCTTTTCTGTCATAATCTCCCCTTCTTCCTTTAAAGGGAAAAAAGCAAACCCTCCATTAGTAGGTTTAATATGAAATCCTTCATCTTTAGATAAAATAACAAGTTCTTCTATATAAGAAGTTCTTTTCTCATGTATTTTTTCAATTATTAAATCTTTTTCTAAATCTGATGAACCATTATAAAAGCTTCTGACAGAATTTAAATATGATTTTTTTATTTCTTCAATAGTTTCCTTTAAAACCTTCCCTTTTCCATTTTTAAGAGTTAAAACTTCTGGCTTTTTTTTATCTTTTAAAGTAACATAACATATATCCTTTGGAGCTTTTTTTAATTTATATATCTTTTTTATATAATCCATTACATTTTTTAATTTTTCTTTTGAAAAAGAGTCTATAAGATATAAATTATATCCCTCTTCCTCTATTGTTATTCCATCTTTTATTTTTTCATAAAATGTTTTTATTTCAGGAATATCTTTAAGTTTTAAACTCTCATTTTTTTCATGAAAATCAACATTATATAACACTTCATTAGGAGTTAATTTTTTTTTCATTATTTATTCACTACTCCTGAATAAATTTCAAAAGTAGCCCTCCTTTTAGTAATCTACTAATATTAATATTCTAAAATGTTGATTTTAGATAATAAATTTAAAATTTTTATCTAATTTTTATATTAATCTAAGTTGTTCTATTTCTGTCTCTTTAAATGAAGACACACTAAGTCCTATAAGCCTTAAATCCTCATTAAAAGTTTCATTATCTATTAATTCTAAAGCTATATTTAAAATTTCTTCTTTAGAACATATATAATGATTTAATGTTTTACTTCTTGTATGATTTTTAAAGCTTTCTGTTTTATATTTTAATGTAACTGTTTTGGCTAAAATATTTTTACCTGTTAAAATATCACTAATTTCTTTTGAAAAAAACTTTAAGTATTTTTTTAGTTCTTCCTTATCCCCTATATTAGATTTAAATGTTCTCTCTTTTCCTACAGATTTTCTTTCTCTAAAGGTTGTCACTTCTCTTTTATCTATTCCCCTTATTCTTTCATATATTTCTATGCCTTGTTTTCCCATATATTCAATAAAAAATTCTAAGGGAAGCTCATATAAATCTTTTACTGTAAAAAGTCCCATATTATTTAATTTATCTGCTGACTTTTTTCCTAAACCATAAATTTTTGATATTGATAATGGAAATAAAATTTCTGGAAGCATATCTTCTGTTATAATTTTTAATCCATTAGGTTTATTCCAATCTGATGCAAGTTTTGCTAAAAATTTATTATAAGAAATTCCTATAGAAAGATTAAGCCCTAACTCTTTTTTTACTCTATTTTTTATATAAAAAGCTGCTTCTTTTCCATTTGTAAATTTGCTTTCTTCTAAATCTAAAAAAGCCTCATCTATAGATAAAGGCTCAATTAAAGGAGTTACCTCCTTAAATATATTAAAAATTTTATTTGATACTTCTTTATACCTTTCCATTCTTACTGGAAGAAAAATTCCTGATGGACATAAACTCTTTGCCATAAATACTGGCATAGCCGAATGTACACCAAATTTTCTTGCTTCATAAGAGCAAGTTGAAACAACACCTCTTTCACTAGTTCCTCCAATAATTACAGGTTTTCCTTTTAAATAAGGGTTATCCCCTTGCTCAACAGAAGCAAAAAATGCATCCATATCTACATGTAAAATAATCTTCTTCATAATCTAAACTCACTTGCTTTAAGCTAATATTTCAGAAAATATTCCTTGATTTTTGCTGTTTGAAAAGGAATAAACACAAATAGCTATAAGTTCATTTATATATTTAGCTTTAGATTTTCTAGAAAATTCTATAATAGCAGTTGCCATAAATTCTCTAAAGCTTCTATCCATATAAAATTCATATTCAAATTCTTCATCACAAAGATATTGTGACACTTCCTCTACTTTATTAACATATTCTTTAGCATTTCCTTTTCCTACTGTTGCACCTATAAATGGTAAAAATTGATGACTTACTTTCATATCTCTTCTTTCAAACTCTACTAATAATTCATTAATTTTACTTAAAGATATATTATTAGTATTAGTTAAAAATGCCATTATTAAACCTTGTACACTATTTTTAGAGAACATTTCTTTTTCCTCAAAATAGGATAAAATATTTTCCATACTATTTAAAAGTTCTTTTTCTTCTATTCCTTCAATAGCTAATATTGCACAAGAAATATAATCCTCTTCTCCTGTTATATCAGGATACTCTTTTTTCATAGATATATATATACTATGCATTCTTTTTATAATCTTAGCTTGTTCTTTTCCCTTTGAATATTTAACTATTATATATGAGGCTAATGTCAAATAGCTACTTTCTGTAAAGCCTTCTTCTTTTAATTTTTCATATATGTCTATAGTTTTTTCAATAAATTCAGCTCTATTACTTTCAATAGATATTAAAAAAGATAAAATGTACAAAACCTCTCCTCTAAAATAAGACATTCTAGAAGTATTTTTTATAAAGTATTTTCTAATTTCTTTTACTGCTTGTATATTAAAATCTTCCCCTATATTACTATAAAATAATGAGGCAAACTGATTTACATATTCCCCATCAAATCTAAATTCCTCTGTCATTCTTCTATAATTGTTTATAGTTGAATCACATAAATTTTTCAATATCTCCTTCATCCCTACTCCTCTTTTCAATATTAAACTACCAAACTAATTATACTACATTCTAAAATAAAATTCTTTACTTTTTTTTACTTTTAGGACCATTATAATTTCATTATAAAAAAAATATTTGACAATACTATGTCAAATATTACAAAAATAAATAATTCTTTTTCTATATTCAAAACTTTACTTAAATGTAGTTTTGAACTATCTGTAAGCTTTACTAAAGGCTTTAGCTTGAAATTTAGTACAACAAACAAAAAAGATGCCCCATCTAAATAGCATCTTATTTGTTAAGTAACGTTTTTATTTATCCAATAGCCCAAAAACAAAAAATGTTTTTAGTTAAGTCTAGTGTGTCCAGCACTAGACTTTTCTTAACATTATTATATGTTATTAATAATGAAATATCAATGTTATTTTTAAGATAAAATTATAATAAGACCATTATCTAAAAGTATTTTTCCAGAAAATTTTCTTTCTCTTCCATTTTTAAATTCTATTTTAACTTCATCTCCATCAACAGATTTAACCATTCCTATTCCAAAGGCTTTATGATTTATTCTTGCTCCTTTTTTTATTCCTGAAGTAATTATATTGTTTTTAATAAATTCCCCTTCTTCTAAAAATCTAGAAACCTCTTTAAATTTTCCTTTTCTAACTTTAGGAGCATATAAGTATAAATTGTCTATAGCCCTTGTTATTCCTACATAAAATAATCTTCTTTCTTCTTCTATATTGTCATTTGAAATATGAGGAATTGTGTCTTCATTACAATTAATAATAAATACATTAGGAAATTCCATTCCTTTAACTCCATGAATAGTTGACAATAATACTCTATCTTCATTTTTATTTCTTTTACTTTCTTCAATCTTTTTCCCAACTTCATCTATATGATTAAAAAATTCTAATATGGTTTTAAAACTTGAAGCTGATAGTTTAAATTCTTCTAATATATCTTCTAAATCTTCTATACTTCCTTTAAATTTTTCTGCATAAGATATTAAGTAATCCATATAACCTAAATCAGTTATTATAAACTGAATAGCTGTAGAAAGAGAGGATTTTTTTATATAATTAAAATCTCTTTTTAATTCATCTAATTTCTTTTTTTGAAAAGGCGGAATATCCTCTTTTTCTATTAGAATATCAAATGAATTTTTCTCAAATTTATATTCCTTTAAATAAAGTAAATTACTTTTACTTATATATCTAAAAGGTTTATTAATTATCTTTATGAATGATTCTCTATCATAAGGATTAATTGCTAATGATAAATAGGCTAATAAATCTTTACATATAAAATGATTGAAAAAATTATACTCTTTATCTAACATAGTAAAAGGAATTTTATTACGTATAAAACTATCTATTATAGACATTGATTCCATATTAGTTCTATAAAGAATTATATTGTCTTTATAATTTGTTCCCTTATTATAAAGTTCTGATATTTTTTTAGCTATATCTTCCCCTTCTTCTCTTTCATCCATAACAGCTTTATAGGAAATAATACCTTCTGTTTCCTTATTCCATAATATTTCTTTATTATTTCTTTTTTTATTAAACACAATTACTTTTTTAGAACTTTCTATAATATTTTTATTACTTCTATAGTTTTTTGAAAGAAAATACTTTTTTCCTCCAGTAAATATTTTATTAAATGTAACCATATATTCAGGCTTTGAGCCTCTAAATGAATATATACACTGGTCCTCATCTCCTACAGCAAAAAGAGAAGTATCTCCTCCCTCATTCATCATTTTTAAAAAGTCTATTTGTAATTGGTCACAATCTTGAAATTCATCTACAAGTATATATTTAAATAATCTTTTATAACCTTCTCTAAGTTTAGGTTTTTCATTAAAAAGTTTTAATATGGTTAATGCTAAATCATCAAAATCCCAAAGGTTATTTTCCTTTTTATATTTTGAATAAGTTTCATAACATTCTATAAAAATCTTTTTTTCTATTGAAGATTTAAAATTATCTATATTTTCTCTTGATGTTTTAAATAAAGATATATTATTTATTACTTCTTTTATTTTATCTTCTGTTATATCATCAGAATATTTTTTAAGTACACTTTCTATAATATTTCTTATAGCAAATTCATTTATTATATTTATTTCATAGTTTTCCCTTAATAAAATTTTGTAAAATAGTCCATGAAAAGTCCCAAAGAAAGGAGATTTTTCTTTATTAAATGTTTTTTTATATCTTTCCTTCATATTTAATGCTGCAGCTTTAGTAAATGTTAAAACTATAATATTTTCTTCTTTTATTGATAAATCTTCTATAAAATGTTTTATTCTATTTATTATAACAGTTGTTTTTCCTGAGCCTGGTGCTGCAACAACTAATATATTTTTTTCTTTTGCATTTACTGCTTTTACTTGATAACTATCTAAATTCAACTTTCTTCTCCTTTCAATTCTAAATATTAAAAAACATCTTTAGTATATCTATTGTAATAATATTTTTATAGAGGTACAATAGCTTTACTTAATAAATTAGGAGGTTTTTTTATGGAAAAAACTACATCTTTTCATTTGAACAATAAAAGAAATTTAACTATGCTTGTTGATTTTTATGAACTTACAATGGGAAATGGTTACTTCAATGAAAATTTAATAAATAAAGTTGCTTGTTTTGATATGTTCTTTAGAAGAGTTCCAGATGGTGGTGGCTATTGTATAATGGCTGGTGTTGAACAACTAATAGAGTATTTAAGCAATTTAAAATTTACTGAAGAAGATATAGAATTTTTAAGAAATAAAAATATGTTTTCTGAAGACTTTTTAAATTATCTTAAAAATTTTCAGTTTTGTTGTGATGTTTGGGCAGTTCCAGAAGGAAATCCTGTATTTCCAAATGAACCTTTAGTAACTGTAAAAGGACCTATTATTCAAGCACAATTTATTGAAACAATGATACTTCTTACAATAAATCATCAAACTTTAATAGCTACTAAAGCTAATAGAATATGTAATGCTGCAAATGGAAGACCTGTTATGGAATTTGGTTCAAGACGTGCTCAAGGATATGATGGTGCCATTTATGGTGCTAGAGCTGCTGTAATAGGTGGATGTAGCTCTACAGCCTGCACAATTTCTGACCAAAGATTTAATATTCCTGCAGTTGGTACAATGGCTCATAGTTGGGTACAACTATTTGACACTGAATATGAAGCCTTTAAAGCTTGGTGTGAAATATATCCTGATAACGCTGTTTTATTAATTGATACTTATAATGTTTTAAAATCTGGTCTTCCTAATGCCATTAAAGCCTTTGATGAAGTTTTAAAACCAATGGGAATAAGACCAAAGGGAATAAGAATTGATTCTGGAGATATAACATACCTTACAAAAAAATGTAGAAAAATATTAGATAATGCAGGATATGAAGATTGTGGAATTGTTATATCAAATTCCCTTGATGAATACATAATAAGAGATGTTTTAGAACAAGGAGCTTGTATTGATTCTTTTGGTGTTGGAGAAAGATTAATTACTGCAAAATCTGAACCTGTTTTTGGAGGGGTTTATAAACTTTCTGCTGTTGAAAAAGATAACACTTTAATTCCAAAAATAAAAATTAGTGAAAATGAAGAAAAAATTACCAATCCTGGCTTTAAAAAGGTAGTAAGAATATTTGATAAACATACTGATATGGCAATTGCAGATTTAATTACAATGCATGATGAGGTTATTGATGAAAATCTTCCTCTTGAAATCTTTAATCCAGTACACACTTGGAAAAGAAAGAAATTAACAAACTACTATACAAAAGATTTATTAGTTCCTATTTTTGAAAAAGGAAAGCTTGTTTATAATAATCCTAGTGTTTTAGAAATAAAGGAATTTGTGAAAAAAGAATGTAAAAAGTTCTGGCCAGAAATTTTAAGATTTGAAAACCCTCATACTTATTATGTAGATTTATCAAATAAATTATGGTCAATAAAACAAGAACTTCTTCATAAATCTAATAGCTTTGAATAAATTTTTAAATAATAAAAATGGATTGTAAGAAAAAAAATTACAATCCATTTTATTATTTATACAACTTTTTTATATTTATCTTCTATTAAAAATTCGTCTTCTATTAATAGTTCTTTAAATACACATTCTTCTTTAGTATTACTTATGTGCATAGGACATTCTTCATAGCATTCTACTATTTGATTTTTTGTTGACCAAAATGGACATATTTCCATAAATTCACCCTCTTGTATTTTTTTCCTTTTTATTATTATAATATATTTGTTTTGAAAAATAAATCTTTTTTGTATTAAATTTACATATAATATTAAAAAAATAAGAAGCTATGCTCCTTACTTTTTTAATATTATATTTTTCATTACAGAAATATTAATTATTTCGTTTTGGAATGCTTTAAGTAAAGCTTTTTCTAAAACTTTTTCTTGATCAAAGTTTTCAACATCATTGCATACTGCAAATACCTTATTTTTCTCTCCAGAAGCATTTTTATAAGTTAATGTTATGTTAGGATTATCATACTCAACATTAAGAATTTTTATTCCCCAAGTTAATTGAGCGAAATCATCTTCCACACTTAAGTGTGTAAGTTCTTTTAATTTTTCAGCTTCTTGAGTAGGATCATTAACAATTATTAATTCATCTCCAACTTTATATTTTGCCATATTAATCACTCCTTATGTAATAAAATTTCCTATTACTTATAAAATAAGTTTAGCACCACTTACCATCAAATGCAACAAACTTATTTTTATAAGTTAAAGGATAATTATTATTATTTAAATATAAGAATTTGTAAATAATTATTGACACCCTTTTAACATTCATTTATAATTACATATATACAACGAGGTGTTTATTATGGATACGATTACTGAAATTTTTAAAGAAAAAAAATTAAAATTAACACCACAAAGATTAGCTGTTTATAAATATCTTCTAACAACTACTGAACATCCTTCAGCAGAAGTTATATATAAAGCTATTCATTCTGAATATCCAACTATGAGTCTTGCTACTGTATATAAGGCACTAAAAACTTTAGAAGATGTTGGTTTAATTCAAGAATTAAATGTTGGTGAAGGCAATTTCAGATATGATGCAAATTTCAAACCACATCCTCATATTCAATGTGTTAAATGTGGTAAAGTTGATGATATTGAAGATTTCTTTATAGACACTTTAAATATTGAAGCTAATAAACATTCTAATTATGAAATATTATCAAATCAAGTTTACTTTTATGGAATTTGTCCTGAATGCCAAAAAAATTAGAACTACTTTTTGTAGTTCTTTTTTTGTTTTATTATTTTATTTGCTTTCATATACTTTTTTAGGAGGTAGATTTATGAAAGTTTTTATTATAAATAGAAAATTTATCTTTATATCTTTTTTTATTATTTTATTTTCTTTTTTAATAGTTTTATTTATATATAGAAATTATCCTAATTCAACTATTACTACTTTTAATCCCATTGATAGTTCAAAAGAATACTTATTAGACCTTAATGGAGATGGAATTAAAGATTCATTGAAAATTGTTAAAAATAACTCAAATCCAGATATAAAAATTACCACAAAAGATAAAAGTTATTTCCTTAGTGAATGCACAAATAATAATTTTAAATCAACCACTTCCTTTCCACTTAAAGTTTATGTTTTTACTACAATTCGAAATAATACTCCCTTAATACTTGTTCAATATAATGATATTACAGATATCTTTTCATGGAATGGAAGTTATTTTGATAGTTTATTAACTCTTAAAGGAAATATATTTGGTATTTTAAATTCTGAAAATAATAAATCTCCTAATTTCTATTCCTTTTCCTCTTCTATTGGTACTTCAAACTTAAGCTCTTACATGATTCTTAATAATAAAGTTATAAATACAAAAAAAAATTCCTCTATTTTTGATATGAAAAATTTAATAGAATTTATTGACCTTATTGAAAAAAATTATGAAGTTGAAAATCTTCCTAATATTTTTCTTGATTCTATTGATAGTTCAAACTTAAGTATATTATTTAATTTAGATAAAGAACATAATACTTATAGCTTTCAAAATGGATTTTTTTATGATGATTCTTTTGATGAAAATGATAATGCTAATTCTATTAAATATAGATTATCCTTTGAAAAATTTAATACTAGTTCTTCTTCAAAAAAAGAATTAATTATTTATGTTACTATTTCTAAGGATTGTGAAAATAATTTTAAAATTTCTTCAATAAGTTTAAATTAAAAAATCATTTAATTTAACAAAAAAGGCCGCATCAACTGCGGCCTAAAAGGGGGATGGGGGGGATTCTAAATAAAGGTATTACTTTATTTAGTTACAAAAGATTTATTTCCTTTGTACATTATTAGTATTATCCTAAAATTTATTTTTTATTCATATAAAAATAAATTTATTTTTTTAATACTCCTTTTTCATATAAATCTATAATTTCATCAATAAAATCTAACTTACTAGAATCTACTATTTTTCTTAATGATAATAAAAATTCCATGTTATCATCATTATCTTCATCTAAATTAATATTAATATTTTCATTATTTGAATTATTAAATTCTTCTTTTTGATTATTCATGTTAAAATTTCCATTATTCATTTGGCTATTAATATTAAAACCTTCTCTATTCATTGAAGATAATATGTTTCCTAACTTGTTCATGTCCATGTTTCCTCCAAACATATTTAATAACTGTTGAGGATTTATTCCAAATGGATTGTTCATGGAATTATTTCTCATATTCATTCCATTATTCATATTGTTTCTATTACTAGTTGTTTTTTCTCTATGTTTTTTCTTTGACATTCCCCTCCTCCTTAAATTTAATTACTTATAATTTATAATATATGTATTTATTTTTTCTTGGTTAATAAATTTAATCATTTTTTTGGAGGGCTTATAGCCCTCCATTCAACTTTACTATCTACTAAAACATTTGACAGCCACCTTGGCTCCATCCATAAAGTAAAAATAGTAATATTATTAAAATTGAACTAGTGTTTAAAATACCTGCTCCACAAGCTATTAGCCAAAATAATATAGCTTCCCAACAGCCGTTACATCCTCCAAAATTATTTCTATTCATATTTTGTTGATTTGCACAACAGCAACTTTGTTCGCAACAACATGGCTCACAACAGCAACATGGCTGGCAATAATAGCAAGTACAACACTCATCTTTATGCTTTTTCTTTGACATAACTATCTCTCCTCTCAACTAATAATGGATAGCTTTCTCATTTTAGCATCCAAAATTACCACAGCCACATCCACCACCATCTATTGAACCACAACCACATCCGTTTCCACAGCCTCCAAAGCCATCTCCACAAGAACAAATAAATAATAATACTAATAAGAATAACCACCAAGAGCCTCCAAAAAAGGAATTATTATTGGAGTTTCCATTACAGCAGCAACAGTTTTGGCATCCACAACAGCCATTGTTTCCGTTACAGCAGCAAGAACAACAACAGCCATCATCTTTCTTCTTCTTTTTCTTTTCACAACAACAGCAGCAACAAGGCATCATATAAGAATTTCCATAGCCATATCCATTATTTCCACCATAACCATATCCATTTCCTCCCCATCCAAAGAAGAAGAATAATAAGATAATCCATATCCACCAGCCACCAAAGCCGCCGAAACCGCCACAATTTCCAAAGCCTCCACAGTTTCCAAAGCCTCCACAGTTTCCAAAGCCACCACAATTTCCGCCACAAGAATTGTTACATCCACAACTATTATTTCCACAACAATTTGAGCTAGTACTATTATTGGAGTTTAAGCCATTAATAATATCATTAATTTCCATAACTCTACCTCCTAGAAGAAAATTTTATTTATTTTTATAATATATACTATTCTTCCTCTTACTATTTGACACTATTTGCTAAAAAAAATAGTGTGGAAAAATTTCTCCACACTCTTAATTCTTTCTTATTCTTCTTTTGCTAAATCTGAAAATAAATTATCTATTAATTCATCTTTTCCCTTTTTGTTTAATGATGAAAAGAAATATAATTTATCATCTTCTGTAAGTTTTAAAGTTTCTTTAATAAGCTTTCTACTTTTAGGAATATCATTATTAGAAAGTTTATCACTTTTTGTTGCTACTATTATAGCTTCATAACCATAATGCTTAATCCAATTAAACATTGTTATATCATCTTTAGTTGGTTTATGTCTTGAATCTACAAGTAATACAACTCTTTTTAGTTCTTCTCTTCCATTAAGGTAAGTTTCTATAATATTACCCCAACTTTCTTGTTCCTTTTTAGAAACCTTAGCATATCCATAACCAGGTAAATCAACTAGATGAAAATCATTATTTATTAAAAAGAAATTTATAAGTCTTGTTTTTCCTGGTGTTTGACTTACCTTTGCTAATTTTTTTCTATTTGTTAAAGAATTTATTAAAGAACTTTTTCCAACATTAGACCTTCCTACAAAGGCTATTTCAACTCTTCCATCTGTTGGATATTGAGCCTTTCTTACTGCTGATATAATAAATTCACTTTGTTTAATTATCATGAGTATCAACTCCAATTATTGCATTCTTAACTACTTCATCAACTTTTTTTGCTAATATAATTTTTATATTATTTTTAATTGAATCAGGTATCTTTTCTATATCTTTCTCATTTTCTTTAGGAATTATTATGGTATCTATTCCATATCTATAGGCTGCTAAAGATTTTTCTTTTAATCCACCTATTGGTAAAACTTGTCCAGTTAAAGTTACTTCACCAGTCATTGCTACATTTCCTTTAACCTTCTTTCCTGTTAATGCAGATACTAAAGCAGTTACCATAGTTACACCTGCAGAAGGTCCATCCTTTGGAACAGCACCTTCTGGTGCATGAATATGAATATCTTTCTTTTTATAAAAATCTTCATCAATACCAAATTTCTTTGCATTTGCTCTTACATAAGAATAAGCTGTCTTTGCAGATTCTTGCATAACATCTCCTAATTGTCCTGTTAATTGTAGTTTTCCATTTCCTGGCATAGTAACAGTTTCTACTGGTAATGTATCTCCACCGTAAGCAGTCCATGCCATACCTGTTACTACTCCTACTTTATCTTCATTTTTAGACTTATCAAATGTAAAGATTCTTTTGCCCATTAATTCTTCTACCATAGCTTCGTCTATTAAAATCTCTTCTTTTTTATTCTTTAATATGTAAGCCATTGATTTTCTAATTAATGATGATAACTTTCTTTCTAAATCTCTTACTCCAGATTCTCTTGTGTAGCCATCTATGATAAATTTTATAGCCTCATCAGTTATATTTACTTTATCCATTGGCAAAGAATATTGTTTAAAGATTTTTTTTATAAGATGTTCTTTTGCAATATGAAATTTTTCTTCATATGTATAACCAGAAACCTCAACAACTTCCATTCTATCTAATAATGGTCTTGGAATAGTTTCTAAACTATTTGCAGTTGTTATAAATAAAACCTTTGATAAATCTGTTGGAAGTTCTATAAAATTATCTCTAAAAGTTTTATTTTGTTCACTATCTAAAACTTCTAATAAAGCATCTGCTGGGTTTCCTTTATAATTAGAACTTAATTTATCTATCTCATCTAAAAGCATTAATGGATTCATAGATTTAGCTTCTTTTAGTCCATAAATAATTCTTCCTGGTATAGCTGCTACATAAGTTCTTCTATGGCCTCTTATTTCAGCTTCATCACTCATTCCACCTAAAGACATTCTTACATATTTTCTATTAATAGCTTTTGCTATTGAACTTGCAATTGATGTTTTACCTACTCCTGGAGGTCCTACTAAACAAAGTATAGGCCCTTTTGAAGAACCGCTTATTTTTTTAACTGATAAATATTCTAATATTCTTTCTTTTACATCTTCTAGCCCATAATGTTCTTCATTAAGTATTTTTTCTACTTTCTCTATGTCTACGCTTTCTCTTGTATATTTTCCCCAAGGAATATCTAAAACCCAATCTAAATAAGTCTTTATTGAATTTCCTTCTGAAGTAGCCATGCTTATACTTTTTAATCTTTTAAGCTCTTCTAAACACTTTTCCTTTGCAAGCTTTGACATTTTAGATGAATTTATTTTTTCTCTTAATTCATTTAATTCCTTTGCCTCATCAAAATCTTCTCCAAGTTCTTCTTGAATAAATTTAAGTTGTTCTCTTAAATAAAATTCTTTTTGAGAATCATCTGCACTTTTCTTTACTTTAGAAGCAAGCTTTCTTTGAACTCTTACTACTTTTATTTCATTTTCTATTATAACTAAAAGTTTCTCTATTCTTTTATTTATATCTAATGTTTCAAGAAGTTCTTGTTTTTTTCTATACTCTATAGGAAGATATCCTGAAACCATATTTGTAAATTCAGAAATATCATCTTCATTTTCAATATTTAAAGGCATTTCATTACTTTCATCACCTAATAATTTTACAAAAGTAATGAAAGTTTTCTTTAACATTTTAAAATGTGCTTCTATTTCCGCATCCTCTTTTGGATATTCTTCATTAATTTCTTCTATTACAACTTCAAAGTAATCTTCATTATCTAAAAATTCTTTTATTATCCCTTTTTTTACTCCCTCAACTAATACTCTTATAGTATTATTAGGTAACTTAATTAACTGTTTTATTTTACTTACAGTTCCTATTTTGCTTATATCAGCTTGTTCTGGATTTTCTTTTCTTTCATCCTTTTGAGCTGCTAAGAATATATATTCACTGTTTTCCATAGCTTTTTCAACTGCTTTAACAGATTTTTCTCTACCAGCATCAAAATGTATAACCATATCAGGGAAAATAGTTAATCCCCTTAAAGGAATTAAAGGAATACTTTTATTTATTTCCATACTGTCCCCTCCATTCATTTTTATTAATTTTATTAGACTTATTTAGTATACCATAACATTAATTTTTTTCAACATCAATAAAAGGATTTGCTTAAATGTAGTAAATCCTTTTGTTTTTTAATGTTTTTTATTAAAAACATAATGAAAAACTTCTAAAATATTTTCTACTGGAATAACATTTATTTCTTCTATTTTAAAATAACTTTTTTCAAAATTTTCTTTAGGAATAATCACATCTTTAATTCCTGCTCTTTTAGCTCCTTCAATTTTTTCTCTTATTCCTCCTACAGCTTTAACTGCTCCTTGTAAACCAATTTCTCCTGTCATTGCTATTTTATTATTAATAGTTTTTTCTTTTATTGCACTATAAAGTACTGTTCCAATTGCTATTCCTGCTGAGGGACCATCTATTGGAATTCCCCCTGGAATATTTATATGAATATCATATTCTTCTAAATTTAAATCATAAATATTATTTAATACTGTTACTACATTTTCTACTGAGGATAAAGCTGTACTTTTTCTTTTTATTTTTTTATTATTTGTAGAAATTATCTCCTCTTCCACAATTCCTGATATTTTTATTTTGCCTTCTCTATTATGTATCTTTTTTATAGAAGCTTCTATTTTTATAATAGTTCCAATACCTTCTCCATATATTGCAAGACCATTAACTACTCCAACTTCTGGCATATTATTTATTTTTATATTTATTTTTTTATTATATCTTCCATTTTCTATAGCCCATTTTATGTCTTTCTTTGTTATAATTTTTCTTCCTTCATTTATAATAACTCCTGATGCTAATTGAACTAAATTTACAGCTTCACGACCATTAATACAAGTTTCTCCTATTAATTTAATGGCTGATTCCTCAATTTCTAGCTTGACTTTTTTAACTGCCTCTTTTGCTATTTCACTAATTTCTTTATCTGTTAAAGATTTAAAAAAAACCTCCACACATCTTGAACGTATAGCAGGAAGGATTTCCTCTGGAGTTCTTGTAGTTGCTGCAATTAACCTAAAATCTGCTGGCAATCCTTTTTCAAATATTTCTTTTATATATGAAGGAATATTTGGATTTTCTGAACTATAATAGGAACTATCTAAAAACACCTTTCTATCTTCTAATACTTTTAAAAGCTTATTTAATTCTGTAGGGTGTAGTTCTCCAATTTCATCTACAAATAACATTCCTCCATGAGCTTTTGTAACTGCACCTTCTTTAGGTTGAGGAATTCCTGCAAGTCCCATAGCCCCTGCCCCTTGATATATAGGGTCATGAACAGAACCTATTAAAGGGTCTGCTATTCCTCTATCATCAAACCTAAGAGTTGTAGCATCTATTTCTACAAACTTAGCTTTTTTTGTAAAGGGAGAGGTTTCATTTTTTATTGCTTCTTCTAGTACAAGCCTTGCAGCTGCTGTTTTTCCTACCCCTGGAGGGCCATAAATAATCACATGTTGAGGATTTGCTCCACATAAAGCAGCTTTTAATGCCTTTATTCCATTTTCCTGCCCTATTATCTCTTGAAAATTTTTTGGTCTACTTTTTTCTGTTAATGGAATTGTTAAAGAAAGTTTTTTCATATTCTTTAAACGATTCATTTCTTTTTTATTTTCTTTATCTATTATAACTTTATTTGTTTTTAAATTGTTATTAGATAAAATAACATAAATCATTAACCCCATTAATATTATTTGCAAAATTATAAGTAATTCAGTCATTCTTTTAACTTCCTTCAAATATTTATTTCTGTTTAAATTATTGACTGAATATATTATATTTATTCATATAAAACATGCTCTTTTTTAATTAATTTACAAATTTATTAATTAATATTTTTTGTATAAAAAAAAGTGGCTATGCCACTTTTTTAAGCTGTTTCTACAGTTTTCTTACTCTTGTTTTTTGATATTTTTATTTGGGGTCTCTTTTCTCCTTCTGGAACCATTTCAATTTTTGGCTTTTCTCCTGATGTAATTGTATTTTCTGTAATTATTACCTTCTTAATTCTTTCATTAGATGGAATATCAAACATAATATCTGTCATTACATCTTCAATAATTGATCTAAGTCCTCTTGCTCCAGTTTTTCTTTCTATAGCTTTTCTAGCTATAGCTTGTAGAGCCTCTTTTGAAAATTCTAATTCAACATTATCAAGGTTAAATAATTTTGTATATTGTTTAACTAATGCATTCTTAGGTTCACTTAATATGCTTATAAGTGCATTTTCATCTAGTGAATCAAGAGTAACAACTATAGGTAATCTTCCTACAAATTCAGGAATTAATCCAAATTTTAAAAGGTCTCCTGGAATTATTTCTTTAAATAAGCTTCCAACATCTTTTTCTTCCTTAGATTGTATTTCAGCTCCAAATCCCATTGAGCTCTTTCTAGTTCTCTTTTCTATTATCTTATCTATTCCATCAAAAGCTCCACCACAAATAAATAATATATTAGCTGTATTTATTTGAATAAACTCTTGATGTGGATGCTTTCTTCCTCCTTGAGGTGGAACAGAAGCAACAGTACCTTCTAATATCTTAAGTAATGCTTGTTGAACTCCTTCTCCTGAAACATCTCTTGTTATTGATGGGTTTTCAGATTTTCTTGCAATCTTGTCAATTTCATCAATATATATTATTCCCTTTTCAGCTCTTTCTACATCATAATCTGCATTTTGGATTAATCTTAAAAGAATATTTTCAACATCTTCTCCAACATATCCTGCTTCAGTTAAAGTTGTAGCATCTGCTATAGCAAAAGGAACATTTAAAAATTTTGCTAAAGTTTGAGCTAAAAATGTTTTACCAGAACCTGTTGGTCCAAGTAAAAGTATATTACTTTTTTGTAATTCTACATCATCATTATTATTATCATTACTATTTACTCTCTTATAGTGATTGTAAACAGCAACAGATAGTGCTCTCTTTGCTCTTTCTTGACCAATAACATAAGAATCTAAATAGTTCTTTATCTCTTTAGGCTTTGGTAATGATTTTGTATCTAATTCTACAGTTTCCTCAAATTCATCAGCTATAATATCAGAACATAGCTCTATACATTCATCACATATATATACTCCAGGTCCTGCTATAAGTCTTTTAACTTGATCTTGATTCTTGCCACAAAATGAACATTTTAATTGTTTCTTATCATCGTATTTAGCCATACACTCACCTCTTTTATAATCAAATTTATACTCTAATTATACTATTTATCTTTCCCAATTTCACTATTAGTTATAACTTTATCTACTAATCCATATTCTACTGCTTCTTCTGCGTGGAAGAAATTGTCTCTTTCTGTATCTTGACAAATTTGTTCATATGGCTTTCCTGTATTTTTACTTAATATAGTGTTAAGTCTTTTTTTAGTTTCTAATATCCATCTTGCATGAATATCTATATCAGTTGCTTGACCTTGGAAACCACCTAATGGTTGATGTATCATAACTTCTGCATTAGGAAGAGCTATTCTTTTTCCTTTAGCTCCACTTGATAATAAAAATGCACCCATTGATGCTGCCATTCCCATACATATAGTTGATACATCTGGTTTTATATAGTTCATTGTATCATATATAGCCATACCAGCTGTAACAGAACCACCTGGACTATTTATATATAGATAAATATCTTTATCTGGATCTTCACTTTCTAAAAATAGTAATTGAGAAACTATAAGGCTTGCAGTATCATCTGTAACCTCTCCACTTAACATAACTATTCTATCCTTTAATAATCTTGAGAATATATCGTAAGCTCTTTCTCCTCTTCCTGTTTGTTCAATGACTGTAGGAACTAATGCCATAACTCTACCTCCTATTTTTCTACCAATATATTGTAATTTTTTTCTTATTCACATTACATTATAGTTAAAAATTCACTATATTGCAATATCCTTTATAGTGAAATAATTGCCAGAAAAATATCTGGCAATTATTTTTATAAATTAAATTAATTTAGTTTTAATTATTTAACATTAGATTTTAATAAGTCTAAAGTCTTAACAATTCTTATTTCATTTTCAAGCATTGGCTTTTGAGCTTTAACTAATAAGTCTGCCATCTTTTCATGGTCTCCATTAGAGTACATCTTAGCTACTTCTAAAGCTTTTTCTTTAAGTTCTTCTTCTGTAGCTTCTATGTTTTCAGCCTTAGCTATAGCATCTATTATTATGTCAGCCTTAACTTTTCTTTCAGCATTTTCTTTCATGAAATCTCTCATTTTTTCTGGAGTATTTCCTGTGAATTCCATGTATTGATCTAAAGTTAATCCTTGATATTTTAATCTGTTTTCAAGGTCATTCATCATTTGATCTATTTCTTTTTCTACCATTACTTGTGGTAAATCAAGCTTAGTGTTTTCTATTACAGCAGTTATTATAGCTTCTTCAAATTCATTTTCTGCTTTTTGATCTTCTGATTTTTGAAGATTTTTCTTTATGTCTTCTTTAAGTTCAGCTAATGTTTCAAATTCTGAAACTTCTTTAGCAAATTCGTCATCTAATGCTGGAACTTCTTTAACCTTTATTTCTTTTACTGTTACATCGAATTTAGCTGGCTTTCCATTTAATTCTTCTGAACCATAGTTTTCTGGGAAAGTAACATTTACTTCCTTTGTATCTCCAACTGCTAATCCCTTTAATTGTTCTTCAAAGTTATCAATAAATGAACCTGAACCAATTTCTAGTGAGAAGTCTTTTCCTTCTCCACCTTCAAAAGCATTTCCATCTATATATCCCTTAAAGTCTATAACAGCTATGTTCTTATCTTCTACTGTTCCTTCTTCCTTAGTTGTTACTCTTGCATTTTTTTCTTGCATTGAAGCTAATTGCTTCTCTACTTCTTCATCATTTACTTCATATGTTGGTTTCTTAACATCAAGACCCTTATATTCTCCAAGTTCAACTTCAGGATATGTAGTTACTTCTGCAGTATAAACTAAATCCTTTCCTTCTCCTATTTCAACAATATCAACCTTTGGATAATCAACTGGTTTAATATCATTTTCTTCTAGTGCCTTTGGATAACTTTCATCAATTACAAAGTTTACTGCATCATCATAAAGAACTTCTATTCCATAGAATTTCTTTACCATTGCCATTGGAACTTTTCCCTTTCTAAATCCTTGTACATTGAAGTGCATTTTATTTTTGTTGTAAGCCTTTTTTAAAGCTGCATCAAATTTTTCTGCCTCAACCTTAATTTCAATTTTAACAACATTTGTTTCTATTTTTTCCATTTTAGCTTCCATCTTTTCTATATTCCTCCTAAAATAGTTCTTAACTTCTCTTTATAGACTAGGATATTATATCACATATTCCTAATTATTATCAAATTTTTTATTATATTTAATTATAAATTATTTTTAATTTGAAATTTCACCATTTGAATTAACATAATAAACATTACCATCAACAGTAATTTCAATACCTTTTTTATCTTTTATATTTCCAACTTTAACATCAGTTCCTACTACCCCATAAATTTGAGTATCATTAGGATTTTCAGGGCTTTCAAAGTTTTCTGTGTTCTTTATCCATATATATTTATCTGTTAATCCTGAGCCAAAATAAGGCATTTCACTTATATATACTACCATTTTATCATCAATAAATTTAGCTTGTTCACACCAAATAAAATCTGGCATTTGCTCAAGTATATTGTCTTTTAAAAATTGTGTTCCTTTAGTGCTTGTGTGAACTTTTTTAGTTATTTCTTTTTCACTTCCATCTACATTAAATAGTTTTAAATCTTGTGTTGGAGTGCTTACTATAACTTTTTCTTTTGAAGGACTTATATCAAAATCATATCCTTCTTTTTTTTCTATATTGGTAAATTGTTTTTTTCCATTTTTCTCTTCATAAGAGGCTTTTAATGTAACTTTATCTGATATTTTTAATTCAAGTTCCTTAACTTTAGCAACATTTGTTTCTGCTGAAGCTGTAGTTGTTTCTGATTTTTTTATATCTTCTTTGTTATTTTTATCTTTATTATCTACAAGAGCTTCTTTATCTAAATCTTCTTGGGACTTTCCACTATCTACCCAAGCTTGAAGTTTTGCTCTTACATTACTAAAATCTAAATCTGATATTACAAACTTAAATCCAGCAAAAATAACTATTATAGATATAATAACAACAGTTAAGATTACTCTTCTTTTTCTTTTTTTCATTTTTCTTTCATAATCTCTACTGAATATACTAGGCTTAGCCAAAATATTTCCCTCCCAGAATTTATTTACATATTTCTTTATTGCATTTTCTATTACACCTATTACATTTTCCACAACACATTGAAGAACCAATTCTAATTTCTTTCATAATATTTTGGGTATAATCTTCATAATCAGGTGTGTCTTTTAAAATATTTAACTTATCCACTAAGAATTCCTCCTATCTTATTCAAGATTAAAGTTATCTACATCTTCAACTATCCACTTATCATCTTTATACACTATTCTTGTGAAAAAGCTTTTTGTATATGTTTCTTTATTTATATCTAAAATTGCTTTACTTACATCATATTGTACATTTGCCACAATTGTAGCTCTATAAGTATCATCTGTATAAAAATACTGACTATTATCAAAATCTATATTTATTTTTAAATTAGAATATTTATTTTTAAATAAAATATACTTTTTTTCAACTGAACTATATATTTTATTTTTAATATCATTTGTACAATTTTCAATGTATTTTTTATTTTGTTTATTTAAAGCTACAAAAACACTTTCATAAAACTTAGTTATAATATTTGTTAAATCCCCTTCTAAGGTTTCATTACTTATTGGCACAGTAAGATTTATTGTTGGATTTTCTGTTATTTTAACTTCTTCTCCCTTATTCCTTCCCCATGGAAAATCTTTTTCTAAATAAACAGAAACTGTTCCATCTGTTGGTACTGGTCCAAAATCTTTTAAATCTTTAACCTCTTTTTTTATATCTTTTCCATTAATATAAACTTCAGCATCTTGAAAGTCTGAATTTATTGTTATTTTTGTTGCTGGGAAATTTAATTCTATCTCTTTATCTTCCATTACTACTATTTCTTTAGAAGTTTTGATTTCCTCATAATTACTATTTAAACTGCCAGTAATTTTATAGTTTCCTGGAATTACGTTTTTAATAGTTTCTCCTGCTTTTACTTTGCCACTATTTCCAAGAATAAAATTACCTTCTTCAAAATTACTTTTAATCTTTATATTAAAAGTTTTAACATCTAAATAATACATGTTCCAAAAGAAATATTTTTTACTTTGTAGCTTAAAATCTTTAGTTTCATTATTATTTTTTAAATTAGTAATTAAAGTATCTATTTTGTTATTTCCATTACTATAATATTCAACTAATGATTCTAATTTTTTTTCTTTTACTCTCTCTCCATCTACTTTAACTATATCACTAAGAGTTGATGTATCACTATTTTTTAATGACATTTCAAGTTTTGATAAAATATATTCTCTTGATGTATTAATTCTACCTAAAAAATATCCAAAAAACAAAAAGAAAGCTAATAATATGAGTATAGTGAGTTTCCATCTTCTCCTTATTAACTTGAAAAAATATAGTTCTTTTAAAAAGGATAATAAAGAAAATAATTTTTCTATAACAATATTTTTCCCATATAACAATTTTTCTTTTAAAGTTTCTATTATAAACTCAACTCCCTAATATACATTTATAAATTTTATTAATCTTCTAATATATCAATTATCCACTTTCCACAATCACAACATTTATATATTCTTATAACAAATAAATCTAATTCATCTTTATTTAAACAATTTTTAAAACTTTCAACTTCTTCATTTGTTATAAATTCATCATCTTTATTAATATAACCATGTATTTGAATAAAATAATTATTCTTACTTTTATTGCAACAATCATTTATTTCTGTACATACAATTCTCTCATAATCTAATTTGCTTGCAAAATCTTGAATTATAGGAATTATATCAGAATACTCATCTATATCATCTTGATAATCCTCCTCATAAAAGATTAAATCCTTTATCCTAAATAATTCTTTCATTTTTTTGTTCTCCTTATACATATTTTTTTAAATTTAGCATTATAATTATACATTAAATTTTATTTTATTTCTTTATTATTTAAAATAATTTCATAAATTATTAAGTTTTATTTTAAATTTAAATGTAAAAAAGGCTATTAAGCAATGATTTTTTACTCATTGTTTAACAGCCTTTAATTTTATAAATTTTCTATTGGCTTTCTTTCACCTTTAAAGTTATTTGATTTTTCTCTTCTTTTTTTAAGTTCTTCTTCTATATCTTCAAGAGAAACTCCCTTCTCAGCCATTAAAACAAGCACATGATAAGCTAAATCACATATTTCTCCAACAAGTTCTTTTTTATCATCCTTTATTGCTGCAATAACAACTTCTGTAGCTTCTTCTCCAATTTTTTTTGTTATTTTTTCTGTTCCTTTATTGAAAAGATAATTTGTATAAGAACCTTCTTCTCCACAATTTTTTCTTTCCATTATTGTTTTAAATTCTTCTTTTATTTGACTCATGTTATCACTCCTATAAATCTCTGTAAAAACAAGTTCTATTTCCTGTATGGCAAGCTGCACCTACTTGGTCAACTAATAATAAAATTGTATCATTATCACAATCTATTTTTATTTCTTTTACATATTGTAAATGACCTGATGTTGCCCCTTTATTCCATAGTTCATTTCTACTTCTACTATAATACCATGCTGTATCCCCTTCTAAGGTCTTTATAAGGCTCTCTTTGTTCATATAAGCTAGCATTAATACATCTTTAGTCTTATAGTCTTGAGCAATGGCTGGAACTAATCCATTGCCCTTTTCAAAATCTATTAAATCAGCTTTAGCTAATATTTCTTCTTTATTCATGTTTTCACTCCTATAATCTTACTGGAATATTTCTATCTTTTAAATATTCTTTAACTTGACCTACTGTAAGTTCTCCATAATGGAAAAGTGAAGCTGCTAATGCTGCATCTGCTGCCTTTTGTTCAAAAACATCATAAAAATGTTCTAAAGAGCCACAACCACCTGATGCTATTACTGGCACATTAGTTATATTAGACACTGCCTTAGTAAGTTCAATATCAAAGCCTGTTTTAGTTCCATCAGTATCCATAGAAGTTAATAAAATTTCTCCAGCACCTAGTGAAACTGCTTCCTCAATCCACTTTAAAGCATCAAGTCCAGTATCTATTCTTCCCCCATTTATAACTACATTCCATCCTGAGTTATCTTCTCTTTTTTTAGCATCTACAGCTAAAACTATACATTGATTTCCAAAGGTATAAGCTCCCTGTTGTATTAAAGATTTATCCCTTACAGCTGCTGAATTTAAGCTTATTTTATCTGCTCCCGCCCTTAGAATTCTTTTTATATCATCTATACTTCTAAGGCCTCCTCCAACAGTAAAGGGAATAAATATTTTTTCTGCAACTTTTTCAACTACTTTTTCCATTATTCCTCTACCTTCATGAGTTGCAGTAATATCTAAAAATACAAGTTCATCTGCTCCTTGCTTATAATATTCTTCTGCAAGTTCAACTGGGTCTCCAACTTCTTTAATTCCAACGAAGTTAACTCCTTTAACAACCTTTCCTTCTCTAACATCAAGACAAGGGATAATTCTTTTAGTATGCATTATTTTTCCCCCTTTGTAACCTTTATTGCCTCCTCTAATGAAAGAGTGTTAGCATATATAGCCTTTCCTGTTATAGCTCCATAAAGACCTAAATCATTTAAATCTTTTATATTTTGAATATCTCTAATTCCACCTGAAGCTGTTATGTTAATATTTACCTCTTCACTTAATTTTTTAAGCATTTCAATATTAGGTCCTTCTAGTGTTCCATCTTTACTTATGTCTGTTACTATAACATTTTTAACGCCAAGCTTTTCTAATTTCTTAGCAAAATCTATGTAATAAAGTTTACTTCCTTCAAGCCATCCTCTTCCATAAGCATAGCCATCTTTACAATCAATTCCTACAGCTATTTTTTCTCCAAAATTATCTATTGCTTTAATTAAAAGTTCTTCATCTTCCATAGCACTTGTTCCTAAAATAACTCTTGAAATTCCATTATCTATGTAATATTTAATTGTTTCAAAAGTTCTTATTCCACCACCTATTTCTACTGGAATATCTAAAGTTTTAGAGACCTTTACTATAACTTCCTTATTTACAAGTTCACCTTTTTTTGCTCCATCTAAATCTACTAAATGAACATATTCAGCTCCAAGCTTTTGAAAAGACATTGCTGTTTCTAAAATGTCTTCAGCAACTACTTCCTTTTTAGAGTAATCTCCTTGATATAATCTAACTGGCTTTCCATCTATAATATCTATTGCAGGTAATATTATCATTTTCTACACCAACTCCTTGAAATTTTTTAAGATTTGTAATCCTATTTCTCCACTCTTTTCTGGATGAAATTGTGCTCCTATAACATTTCCTTTTCTTACAAGTCCAGGAATTTTTAAAGAACCATATGTAGAAAATCCTACTAAATCCTCATCTCTATATCCTGTTGCTCTATATGAATGGACATAATATACAAAAGCATTATCTTTTAATCCATTTAATAAATTATCTTCCCTATTTTTTTCTAGGTTGTTCCATCCAATATGAGGTATTTTTACATTAGGGTCTTCCATAAGTCTTACTTCCCCTTGAAGAAGTTTAAGACCTTCACATTCTTCTCCTTCAAATCCCCTTTCAAATAAAACTTGCATTCCAAGACAAATTCCAAGAAGAGGTTTTCCTTTAGCTACCTCTTCTTTTATAACCTCTGGAAGATTTGCTTTATTTAAATTGTCCATACAATCTTTAAAAGCTCCAACCCCTGGAAGTATAAGTTTATCAGCTTTTCTTATATCTTCAATATCAGATGAAATCTTACAATCACATTCAATCTTTTTTAAAGCATTATAAACACTTTTTAAGTTTCCCATGCCATAATCAATAATTACTACCATATATATTATACTCCTCCTATAACATACCCTTTGTTGAAGGTAAGCGCATATCATTTTCATTAACTGTTTTAGCCTCTCTTAAAGCTCTTCCAAGGGCTTTAAATAAAGCTTCTATCTTGTGATGGTCATTGCTTCCATATAAAATTCTTGCATGAAGAGTAATACCTGAATTAAAAGCAAAAGCTCTAAAAAATTCTTCTGTCATTTCTGTAGCAAAAGTGCCAACTGTATCTCTTTTAAATTCTCCTTGAAAAACTAAAAATGCTCTTCCACTTATATCTAAAGAAACCTGTGCTAAAGTTTCATCCATTGGAAGAAAGAAAGTTCCATATCTATTTATCCCTCTCTTATCTCCTAGAGCCTCTAAGAAAGCTTTTCCAAGAAGTATACCAGTATCCTCTACTAAATGATGGTCACAAACCTCTAAGTCTCCATGTGCTTTAATATCTAAGTCAAATCCTCCATGGAAAGCCATTAAATTAAGCATATGGTCAAAAAATCCTACTCCAGTATCTATATTAGTTTTTCCTTCACCATCAAGATTTAAAGTTAATTTTATTTGAGTTTCCTTTGTATTTCTTTCTAAAGATGATATTCTTTCCATATGTAACCTTCCTATTTTAATCTTACTCTTACAGAATTAGCATGAGCTGTTAATCCTTCTTCATTAGCAATATTTATAATCTTTTGTCCATCTCTTTGTATTGCTTCTTCTGAATAGTATAAGAAAGAGGATTTCTTTATAAAGCTATCAACTGATAATGCTGAGAAAAATCTTGCTGTTCCACTAGTTGGTAAAACGTGATTTGTTCCTCCAAAATAATCTCCTATTGGTTCTGGAGTGTTATATCCTAAAAATACTGAACCTGCATGTCTTACTTTTCCTAAATACTCCATAGCATTTTTAACCATAAGTTCTAAGTGTTCTGGTGCAACTTTATTAGATATTTCTATACATTCATCAATAGTTTCACATATAATAACTTTTCCATAATTATTTAAAGATGCTTCTATAATTTCTTTTCTTTCTAATGTTTTAACTTGCTTTTCTAATTCAACTAAAGTGTCTTCATATAACTTTTTAGAAGTTGTAACTAAAATTGCTGAAGCAAGTTTATCATGTTCTGCTTGAGACATTAAATCTGCTGCTACATATTTTGGGTCTGCATTTTCATCAGCAACTACTAATATTTCACTAGGTCCTGCTATCATATCTATATCAACTCTACCAAAAACTAATTTTTTAGCAACAGCAACAAAAATATTTCCAGGTCCAACAATTTTGTCAACTTGAGGAATTGTTTCTGTTCCATAAGCAAGTGCTCCTATTGCTTGTGCTCCACCAATTTTATAAATTTTAGTTACTCCTGCAATTTTAGCTGCAACTCCAATTATAGGATTAATTCCACCATCTTTTCCTGGAGGAGTTACCATAACTATTTCCTTAACTCCTGCAACCTTTGCTGGAATAACATTCATAAGTACTGAAGAAGGATAAGCTGCTGTTCCTCCTGGAACATAAACTCCAACAGAATCTAAAGGTAAAACTCTTTGTCCTAAATATGTACCATTATCTTTATTTAATATAAAGCCTCTGCTCTTTTGTGCTTTGTGGTAATATTCTATATTTTCCTTTGCTTCTTTTAAATTTTCTATTACTTCCTTATCAATTTTATTAAAACATTCTTCTATTTCTTCTTCTGTAACTTGTAAGTCTTTTAAAACAACCTTATCAAACTTTTCAGTATATTCTCTTAAAGCCTTATCTCCATTTTTTCTTACATCATTTAATATATTAGTTACTGCAGAAGTTATATCTCCACTTACTTCATCTTCTCTTTCTTTTAAATCTTTTAAAAGTTCATCCCAACCCTTTTGTTTTAAATCATATTCCTTTAGCATATCTACTTTTTCTCCTTATTTTTCTATTACCTTTTGTAAACTTTCAATAAAGTCCCCAATTTCTTTTCTCTTAAGCTTAAAGCTTGCTTTATTTACAATTACTCTTGCACTAATTGGACACACTGTATCAAAAACTACAAGTCCATTTTCTTTTAAAGTTGTTCCAGTCTCCATAATATCAACTATTGCATCACATAAACCTAAAATTGGTGCAAGTTCTACTGACCCTTCAATTTTTATTATTTCAACATCTATATTTTTCTTTTTAAAATATTCTCTTGCTACTGTTGGATATTTAGTTCCTATTTTTATATGTCCAACTTTTTTAAATATATTCTTTTCTGGTAAAGAAGCTACTATAAATTTACATTTACCAATATTTAAATCTAAAACTTCATAGTAATTATTATTAGCTTCCATTAAAGTATCTTTTCCTACAACTCCAATATCTGCAACACCATGTTCAACATAAGTAATTGAATCTGCTGCTTTTACTAAAAAATATTTTATATCCTTTTTAGTATCTTTAAAAACAAGTTTTCTACCCTTATCTTTAAGTTCTTCTGTTCCATAATTTGCTTTATCTAATAACTTTACAGTTTCTTTTTCTAATCTTCCCTTTGTTAAAGCTATACTTATACTCATTATTTTAGCTCCTCCCTTGATTCAATTCCATCTATGTCTTCTTTAGGTATTAATTCAACCACATGTCCTGAATCTCTAAGAAGCTTAGCTTTTTTAATTGCTTCTAAAGCATATCCCTTGCCATAATAAATTTTATATTTAGATGGCTTTTTGGTATCATCATATTCTATAACACCTAATAAAGAATCAAGTTTTATTGAAAATCCTACAGCTGGAATATCACGACCAAATTGAGATATTAAATTATCATATCTTCCACCACTTAATACAGTAACTCCAACGCCTTCAAAATATCCTCTAAATATTATTCCAGTATAGTAATTTAATCCTGGTACCATTCCTAAGTCAAAGGTAAGCATATCACCATAACCTAATTCCTTTAGTGAATTTGCAAGGCTTTCTAAGTATTCAATATTCTTTTTAAGTTCATCATTAAAGGCATATTTTTTTCCTTCAGCTAAAACTTCTTCTCCACCAAAAAGCCATGGAAGCTTTTTAAAGAAAGCTTTATAATCTTCTGATACATTAAGTTCTTCTAAGTAATCTTCTAAAGATTTTAAGCTTTTTGTATCAATAAGTTCTGCTAACTTTTCTCTTTCTTCTTCACTTAAATCTAAATCTGAAACAGCAGCATTAAAAAAATTAATATTTCCTATTTCAAATTTAAAATTATTATTTTTTAAAACCTTTAAAGAATCTAATGCTGTAACTAATATTTCTAAATCAGATTCTTCATCAGTTAAACCTATTAATTCTACTCCACAATCTGTATATTCATTTTTCTTTCCACCAAGACTTTCATTTACTCTAAAAACATTAGCTGTATATCTAAATCTTAAAGGAGGATTTGAATCCTTAAATTTAGTTCCAACAACTCTTGCTATTGGAATAGTCATATCAGGTCTTAAAACCATTATTCTTCCCTTATCATCAAAGAATTTATACATATCTTCTTCTTTTAGGCTTTGAAATTCTGAATTAAAAGTTCTGTAAAACTCTATTGTTGGAGTTACAACCTCTTTATACCCCCATTTATCTAAAACCCCTTCAATATCTTGTTGAAGTTTTTTCTTTATTAAACACTCTCCTAATATTAAATCCCTTGTCCCTTCAGGAATTAAATACTTATTAGACATATTATATCCTCCTTAAATGTTTTTATTTTATCAATTTAGCGTGCTAAATCATTAAATCATACTCTAATAATAATCTACTAGTTTTTTTCTGTCAATACTTTATTTTATTTAATGATACTATATTAATATTAACATGATATGTATTAAAATGCACATTTTTATTATAAATGTATTTATATACTTTTATAAACTATTATTCTAATTAAAAGTCTTATAAAACTTTTAAACTTCTTTTTCTTGCTATATATTTATTAATTTCATAAAATATAATAGTATTAATAAAAAGGAGGAATATTGATGAGTGAAAAACTAGTTATAGGTATTACCTTTGGTATATATCTTTTAATTATGCTAGGAATTGGTTGGTACTTTTACAACCGAACAAAAAATTTATCTGATTATGTTCTTGGTGGAAGAGGTTTAGGAAGTTGGGGAACATCTATAAGTGCTCAAGCATCTGACATGAGTGGATGGCTATTACTTGGTCTTCCTGGAGCTGCATATGCTACAGGTCTTTCAGGTTCTGTATGGATGGCAGCTGGTCTTGCTTTAGGTACATATTTAAACTGGAAGCTTGTAGCCCAAAGACTTCGTATTTCCACACAAGAATATTCAAATGCTATTACAATACCATCTTATCTTGAAAATAGGTTTAATGACCATTCAAGATTACTAAGAAAGGCATCATCATTATTTATATTATTATTTTTCTTAGTTTATACAGCTTCTGGATTTGTTTCTGGTGGTAAATTATTTCAAACAGTATTTGGAGTTCCTTATAAAGTTTCTATCTTTATTTGTGCAATAGTAGTTGTAGGATATACTTTTCTAGGTGGATTTATGGCTGTTTGTTGGACTGATATTATTCAAGGACTTCTTATGTTCTTTACATTACTTATATTACCAGTTGTAGTTTTAGTTAAAGCTGGTGGAATAAATGAGGTAGTTTCAGCTATTGACCCTGCCCTTTTAAATCCTTTTAATGCTGCCTCCATTACAGGAAGTGCTTCATCTTCAACTGTATTAGTTGTTATAAGTATTGTTTCTTCATTAGCATGGGGACTTGGTTACTTTGGTCAACCTCATATTTTAGCAAGATTTATGGCAATAAAAGACCCTGATTTAATAAAGAAATCTAGAATAATTGCAATGTTTTGGGTTGTACTTTCATTAATAGGTGCAACTGCTGTAGGGTTAGTTGGACACTCAGTTATATCTGATATTTCAGCTTATGGAGGAGATAGTGAAACTATATTTATGCTTTTAGTAAATAAATGTGCACCTCTTATTTTAACTGGAATTTTATTATCAGCAATTTTAGCAGCTATAATGAGTACAGCAGATTCTCAGCTTCTTGTAGCAGCTTCTACTGTATCTGAAGATTTCTATAAGGGTATGATAAAGCCTAAAGCTTCTGATAGAGAACTTATATTAGTAAGTCGTTTAACAGTTCTTGCTGTAGCTATAATTGCCCTTATAATAGCATTTAATCCTAATAGTTCTGTTCTTAAATTAGTTTCTTATGCTTGGGCAGGATTTGGAGCAGCTTTTGGTCCTGTAATTTTATTATCATTATTTTATAAGAAAATGACTAGAAATGCTGCTGCTACTGGTATGATAGTTGGAGGTCTTACTTCTGTATTATGGCCACTATTAAAGAAGGTTTCTTCTCTTGCTATATTCCAACTTTATGAAATAGTTCCTGGGTTCTTATTTGCAGTTTTAGCTATTTTTATAGTAACTAGAATAGATATAAAAAATATCACTGACCCTAAAAAAATAGAAACTAAAAAAGCTAGAGAAAAGGTAAAAGAACAAACTGCTAAAGAAGAAAAAATAAAATATGAAAAAACAGTTGTTGGAACTAGGAAACGTAAAGAAGCATCAAAAAAACGTAGAAAAATAGCTGAAAAAAATAGAGCAAAAAACAGATAAAAAAAAGATTGTCGCACATTTTTGCGACAATCTTTTTTATTTTTCTTTTTTCTCATTTTTTTCAAAGTCATCTAATGTCATAGCAATTTCTTTATTTTGAGCAATTATATTATTCATTAATATAATTTGTTTTTGAAGTTTTAAAAGCTTTTTTATTTCCTCTTCTGCTTCACGCATTGCTTCTGTTGCTTCTTCCTTCATCTTTATTAATTCTTTTTTCTGCTCCATAATACTTTCTAATTCTTGTTGTTGATGTTTTAAAAATTCTGCTTCTCTTTCTTCAAGATGAGAAGATAATAAAGACTTCTTTTTAATTTCTTCTTTTTCTTTTATTGAAGATTCTATTTCAAGTTGTTTAGTTGCATTTTTTATTGCTTCTTCCATAAAGTATTCTTGAGAATTTATTAAAATGTTTGATTCATTTTTTCTCTTTTTATATGAACCATCACTTTGTAATACTCTTCCCTTAACATTATCATGAAGCATAACATTAATAATATTTAAAATACGCTTTTTAATATCTTCATCATAAATTGGACAACCTACTTCAACTCTCTTATCCATATTTCTTGTCATATAATCTGCAGAAGCTATATACATTTTCATATCCTTGCCTTCACCAAAGCAGTATACTCTTGAATGCTCTAAAAATTGTCCAACAATACTTTGTATTGTTATATTATCTGTTTTTCCTTTTATTCCAGGAATTAAACAACATATTCCTCTTACTATCATATCTATTTTTACACCAGCTTGAGAAGCTTCTGAAAGTTTATCTATAAGCTCTCTATCAGTTAAGGAATTCATCTTTAAAATGATTCTTCCCTTTTCTCCAATTTTAGTTTTTTCAATTTCCTTATCAATAAACTTTAATATAGTTCTTTTCATGCTTATTGGAGCTACTAATAAGTAATCATAATGTCCATCAAGCTTTGAAATAGACATGTTCTTAAAAAAGTTTGCAGCATCAACTCCTATGAAATGATTTGCAGTAATTAAACTTAAATCTGTATAAAGTTTAGCTGTTTTTTCATTGTAATTTCCTGTTCCTACTTGAGTTATATACTCTATTTTATCATTATTCTTTTTAGTTATTAAACATATTTTTGAATGAACTTTAAAGTTTTCAAATCCATATATAACATTACAGCCAGACTCTTCTAAAGTTTCAGACCAGTCAATATTATTTTGCTCATCAAATCTAGCTCTAAGTTCCATAAGAACAGTTACTTCTTTACCATTTTCAGCAGCAGTTGTTAAATATTCAATTAATTTTGCCTTTCTTGCTAATCTATATATTGTTATTTTAATTGAAATTACATCTTTATCTTCAGCAGCCTCTTTAATAAGTCTTAAAAATGGGTCCATTTTTTCATAAGGGTAAGATAGTAATATATCCTTTCTAGCTACTTGGCTCATAATACTTTCATTATTATTAATTCCAAGAGGAATTTGTGGTGCAAAGTCTTCATATGTAATTTTCTTTTTTATATGTACTGGTATTTTATCTATTATAGAAAATACAAAAGACATATCTAGTGGAGACTTACATTTAAATACTTGCTCCTTTTTTATATTAAGTCTATCTATTAAATATGTTTCAAGTTCTGGCTTTATCTTATATAAAACCTCTAATCTTACTGGAGCTAAACGTCCACGTTTTTTTAATATCTTCTTCATATGAAGTCTGTAATCATCATCAATATCATAGTTTTCATCATCTGGATTAATATCTGCATTTCTAGTAACACGTACTATAGTTCTATCTTCTATAGTTCCCATGTTAAATATCATATCTGCATATTCTAAAATAACTTTTTCTATTAATACATATTTTATTTCTTCTCCTGGAATATAAATAACTCTTGGAACTGAACTTGGAATAGGTACTATTCCAACTAAAGTATTTCCATTGTTTCTTATTAATACTGTTAAGTTTAATGATAAATTTTGAAGATGAGGAAAAGGATGAAGATTATCTACTATTTGTGGTGATAACACAGGTAATATATAATCTTTAAAATAATCATCTAAAAACTTTTTTTCTTGTTTGTTAAGCTCTTTTATATTTAAATTCTTTATATTATATTCTCTTAATTCTTCTTCAACTTTTTCAAAGGTTTTATCCTTTTGTTCATATAATGGAACTACTGATTTAAAGATTGCTTTAAGTTGCTCTCCTGCAGTCATTTTACTTTTATTATCATAATGCTCTGAATCTATTAAAGATATATCATATAAACTTCCTACTCTTATCATAAAAAACTCATCTAAATTACTTGTAAATATAGATATAAATTTTAATCTTTCATAAAGTGGAACATTTTTATCTCTACCTTCTTCTAATACTCTTTGGTCAAATTTAAGCCAAGAAAGTTCTCTATTTTGAGTATAGCTAATATCTAAATCATTTTTCTTTAACATCTGAAACTCCCCCTAGCACCTTGCTAAATAAATATCCTTCTCTTACTCCATAAGGACTTACATGTATTTCTTCTATTTCATAAAACCTTACTATAGTATTTAATATAATCATTCCTGGAATTATTGTATGAACTCTATCTGGTACAACTTTTAATATTTTCTTTAATAATCCCTTTTCTGATTCATCACATTTTCTTATAATCTTTTTTATATTTTCTGATTTTATAAGAGTTTTTGTAGCCTTTTTCTTAAATATATTCTCACAAAGCTCTCCTGTAGCTCTTATAGTTCCACCAACCCCACAGGCAACAGAGTTTTCTTTTATTCCATCTAATTTCTTTAATTGAGATAAAACTTCACCTTTTATAGCTAATCTTTCATCCTCAGTTGGAATAAGATTACTTACATATTTTGAATACATACTTAATGAACCTAAAGGAATACTATAAGCTTTTATTATTTCTTTATTTTTATACATTACAAGCTCTGTACTTCCTCCTCCAATATCTATAAGTATTCCATCTGATATATCAACTACTTGACTAGCTCCTATAAAATCATAAATAGCTTCATTTTCTCCAAGAATAATTTCTGTATTAAATCCTGTTTCTTCTTTAATTCTAAGAACAGCTTCATCCGTATTACTTACATTTCTTAAAGATGCTGTTGCAAAAACAAATACATTTTTTATTTGAAAATTTTCAACTATTTCCTTATAAGCTTTTAATACTTCACAGGCTCTTTTTATACCTGCTTTTGAAAGTTCCCCATCTTTAACATAACCTGCAAGACCTGCCATAGTCTTCTTATTTAGAAGAAGAACTACTTTATTATTTTCATATTTATATATTGATAACCTTATAGTATTAGACCCTACATCTACTATTCCATATATCATTTCTTTCCCTCCAAACATACCTTTCTAATTATAAACTAACTCTTATTTTTAATAATCATATTATTGTAAAATTAATGTTATTTCTTTGTAAAATTATTTTCAAACTATTCTTACACTAATATTAATATTTTAATTCCTCATTATTTAATTGTCAAATTTTAGTTTCTAATGTCATTTTATTTTATTTTTAGTAAAAATAAAATAGTATTAATTATTATTAATTTAACAACTTATCCACAACTTAAAAAATATAATTTCTTAAATAATATAAAAAATCGAGAATTTATAAAAATTCTCGATTTCTTTAATAAAATCCCACTTATTTTATTTATTACTCCATTGCCATAAACTCTACTTTTTCCATCTTATCGATTTTAGCTAAATCATTAAGGAGAGTTTTTATATCTCCCTCTAATGTGGACATATCTATAGTTAATGTTATATATGCATATCCATTTAAAGGGATACCTTGATTTATTGTAAGTATACTTCCTCCTTTAGAAGAAATATAATTTAAGATATTTGATAAGACGCCCTTTCCATCAATTATCTTTAAACTAAAGGTTGCTTTTCTTCCTTTTTGGCTTTCAGAAAACTCAAATATAAAATCTTTATATTTATAATAAACACTTCTGCTTATGCCAACCATTTTAGCAGCCTCTGTAACTTCTTTTACTTTTCCTTCTCTTAAAAGTTTTTTGGCATTTACTACTTTTTCGTATACCTCTGGTAAAACTCTTTTATCAATAAGAAAATAATTTCCGCTCATTACTCTTCTCCTTCGATTATAAATGCCCCCTGTGTATCTATTGATAATTCATGAACTGCCCAGTTCAATGACTTTTCCTTTAAAAACTTTTCTATATTACTTTTAAAATTTTCTTCTTTTTCTGAAGTAATTGCCATTATTGTTGGTCCTGCACCGCTAAGATAAGTTGCTAGAGCCCCTACTCTATAAGCTTCTTTCTTAACTTCCTCAAAACCTTTTATAAGCTTACTTCTATAATTTTCATGGAATGCATCTTTACATGCAAACTTTAATAAATCATACTTTCCATTACTTAATGCCGTAACCATTAACGCAACTCTTCCCACATTATAAACCCCGTCTTTAATTGAAATCTCCTTTGGAAGCACAGCTCTTGCTTCTTTAGTAGATAACTTAAAGTCTGGTATCATTGGAACAAACTTAATACCTTCTTTAACATTTACTATATCATGATAGCTTACACCTTCATCCATAATAGATACAACCATTCCCCCAAACATAGCTGGTGCAACATTATCTGGATGCCCCTCAATTTCAACAGCCATCTGAAATAATTCATCCTTTGTAAAAACATTTCCCATAATTTTATTAGCTCCAACTAGTCCCCCAACTATACAACTAGAGCTACTTCCTAAGCCTCTTGCTATAGGTATGTTTTGGTCTAAGCTACATATCTCTAAGCCCTTTGGAGTATATTTTGCTTTTTCAAAACATTTCATCATAGATTGATATACTATATTATCTTCATTACAAAATTCTTCTGGAAATCCAGAGAAACTTAAGCCCCCTTCAGTTTCTCTAAATCCAAAATAATTATATAAACTTACTGCTATTCCAAGGGAATCAAATCCTGGCCCCATATTTGCAGATGTAGCTGGTACTCTAACCTTTATCATTTCTACACCTTCTATTTTAAATAAGATAATAGGGCTTTTTTCATGTCATCTTTATCCCATACTTCATTATGAAGAACTTCTTTTTTATCTAAGTCCTTTAAGTTTTTAGGAATTTCAACATGTGTTTCTTTATTTAATTCTTTAACAACTTCAAAATCATTAAGATTATCTACATTAATACCTAAAGCCTTACATATACTTCTTGGGAACTTATATGGACTTGCTGTAGATGCAATAAGAACCTTTCTGTCATCTCCAGTTTCCTTTTTATATTTATCATAAACTACCTTTGCTACTCCTGTATGAGTATCCATTAAGTATCCTTCTTTAGTATACATTTCTTTTATTTCTGCATATACTTCATCAATATTTGCATAATTTCCATAGAATTCATTCATGAAAGAAGATATTTTTTCAGAAACTTTATATACCCCACCATTATTTAATGATTCCATAAGATTTTTTACTTCTTCTCCATTTCTTCCACAAGCTTCAAATAATAGTCTTTCAAGATTTGAAGATACTAATATGTCCATTGATGGTGATTCAGTTAAAACTAATTCTCTTCTCTTATCATAAGTTCCTGTTTGGAAGAAATCAGTTAATACCTTATTTTCATTTGAAGCACAAATGAACTTATGTATTGGAAGTCCCATTTCCTTAGCATAATGAGAAGCTAATATATTACCAAAGTTTCCTGTTGGTACTACAACATTTATTTCTTCTCCTTCTTTTATTACTCCTTGTTGAACTAGTTTAAAGTATCCATAGAAATAATAAACTATTTGAGGAACTAATCTTCCTATATTAATAGAGTTTGCAGAAGATAATCTTATTCCTTCTTTAGCTAACTCTCCTTTAAATTCTTCATCTCCAAAAATTTCTTTTACTCCAGTTTGAGCATTGTCAAAGTTTCCGTTTATTCCAAATACTTTAACATTTTTACCCTCTTGAGTAGCCATTTGTCTTTCTTGAATAGCACTTACTCCATTCTTTGGATAATATACAACTACTTTAAATCCTTCAACATCTTTAAATCCTTCAAGCGCTGCCTTTCCTGTGTCTCCAGAAGTTGCTGTTAAAATAACTACTTCATCAGTTACTCCTAGTTTTTTTCTTGCTCTTTTCATTATTTGAGGAAGAAATAATAATGCAGCATCTTTAAATGCACATGTTGGACCATGATATAATTCTAAAAATCCTTTTTCTACTTTTACATCAAAACGATTATTATATGCATCATTTATAGCACTCATTAAGTCATTTTCATCAATATCTGTAAAATATTCTTTTATTACCTTAAAAGCTAATTCTTCATAAGATAATCCTTTTTCTTTTTTTAAGGAATCATAAAGATTTGGAAAACTTTCTGGAACATATAATCCTCCATCTTTTGCAATTCCTCTTAAAATTGCCTCTGCTGAAGCCACCCCTTGTTCTAATCCTCTTGTACTTTGAAATTTCATCAAATCACCCCGAAATTTATTTATATTGTAAGTTCTTTATCTTGTAGCCACAATTAGTATAATATCATGTTCGTCTTTAAAACACAAGTGTTTATAGCTTGAAAACAAATTTTTTTATATTTAACAGCCTCCATTTGCAAATAACATCATCACTAAAGCATCTCTTGCTCCAACATTTTCATTTTTTACAAGATTATTTATTTCTTCTTTTTTAAATTTAAATATTTCTATTTCTTCATCCTCTTCTGCATGTTCATTTGTAGTTGTTCCTTCTGCTAAAACTTTAACTGTTACAATGCTTTCATCAGTCATACCACTTGAAACATAGCTTGGTTTAAGAATTACTTCACAGGATAATCCTTTAAGTCCTGTTTCTTCATAAAGCTCTCTATAAGCAGCTTCTTCTATATTTTCTCCTTTTTCTATAAGACCTGCTGGTAATTCAAAAACATTATCTCCTAAAGCTGGTCTATATTGTTTTATTACTACAATTTCTCCCTCCTTAGTTACTGCAAGTATTAAAATTCCATCAGCTCTTTTATGGTCTTTAGTTACACAAGCTAGTTCTTCTTGTTCTCTTCTACTTGCTACATAATAATCTTTTCTCCTTCCTACTTTATTTGTTAATTCTAAAGTATACAAATTTAAAAACTTATTGTTAGTTTCTTTTTTAATATTAATTAACTTCATAAGCTTCTTATCTCCTTAAAATAATATTTTATTTATATTATAAGTCTTTTAAGAAGATTTATTAAATATTTTTTATAAATTTTAAGTATTTATAGTAACATTATCCCAAGATGCTCTATTATTAATACCTATAAGCCAATTTAGAGCATAGTGTCTTTCCTTAATAACTCCTTCATTTAACCCAGCTGGCATTTCTTCTTTTTTTATTCTTGCTTCTACACAGGCCCAATCATAACGAAGAATTAAATCTGCTTCATCAAGTATTTCTTTTTTACTTCTAGGCTTACTTTTTTTAATAATTTCAGTTAAATCATCCATTGTCCACATTATTCTTGCAATAGTTTCTACATTACATACTTTATCTGGATAAGGTAAATCTACATAACCTAAGGCCCATAAAAGTACTTGACAACATTCATATCTCCAAGATTTATCTATACATACCCATTCTGGTGGATTTTCACTTTCTACATATTTTTTCTCTTCTGGAGATAGATATGGCTTTATATGATAAATTTTGTCTACCATATCATAAAATTTTCTAGCATCTCTAATATTATGTCTACTACACATAACCTCTGAAAAAATACATACTCCAAAAAGAGCTACTAAACGTGCTGCTATTTCATTTGGATTACGAAGTACTACCTCTTCTTCCATAATAGAGCTTTTTAATTTAGGCATAAAAGGAATATTCTTTTCTTTTAACTTTTCTATAGACCTTTCTCTTCTTTCTATATCACACTCTTTTTCCTCTATATCTCTATCTAAAATATCTGAATTTCCTATTGGAAAATATTCTGTAAATTCACTTTTCCCTGTAGGAGAAATAAGCATTTTTCCCTTTCCATCATAAAGACAATTATCTGGCATAAATAAAAGTCCATTAAGTTTTTGAGCTACAACAAACATTGAATTTATAATAAAGTTTGTACGTTTTTCTATGTCATTTTGAACAAATCTACATCCTATACAACAATTAAATATTGCTATTTGTTTTAATATTTGTTCTTGAAGCTTTTTGTCTTCCATACTATTTTGAGAATAAAAATTTATCATAGATTGTAAATGTTCTTCAAGAAAAGATTTTTCCATATTAATAAAAAACTCCATAGTTGTATCATCTTTAAATGTTATTAAAAGTTTTTTATTATTTCCATTTGAACCTAATTCTGCTTTTTTAACTACTTGTGAAAATGTATCTGCTATTACTTGAGCAACGTCTCTATTTCTTCCTATAACTGTGTATAATGTAATATTCATTACAACTTCTCCTTAATAAAATATTTTTAGTAAATGTTTTCATATATTATACCATATTTTTATATTATTTTTAATTTAAATTCAAATTTATTTATATAAATCCTTTGGAATATTAATCCTCACTTTCCATAAAGATTCTAGTTTATAAAAAACTCTTTTGCACATAATAATAGTGCAAAGCAAATTAGCTTAACAAAATAATTACTTAAAAGTAATTTTTGCAAAGCAAATTTACTTGGCAAAAAAATATTTATTTAATAGAGGAGGAATTTATTATGTCACAACAAAAAGCAGTTCCAGAAGCAAAAAATGGTTTAGCCAAATTTAAAAATGAGGTAGCTAGTGAAATGGGAGTTCCTTTTACTGATTACAACGGAAACCTATCTTCAAAACAATGTGGAAGCGTTGGAGGAGAAATGGTTAAAAGAATGGTAGAACAATACGAACAAAACATGAAGTAAAACAGTAAAAAGGTAATGACAAATTCTTGTCATTACCTTCCTCTTTTTTTTACTTTCTATTTAGTTGTTATGATTATTTCATCATTTTGTCCATCTATTACAGCAGTTGAACCATAATGAATATCACCTTTTATTATTCTTCTTGCTAAGTTATTTTCTAGTGTATTTTGAATATATCTCTTAAGAGGTCTTGCACCATAAACTGGGTCATAACCTTCTCTTGCAAGGATTGTCTTTGCATTTTCAGTTACTTCTATATTTATATTTTTATCTTTTAATCTTTCTTTTAATTCTCCTAAGAATATATCTATAATCTTCTTAATTCCTTCTTCTGATAATGGCTTAAACATTATAATATCATCTACTCTGTTTAAGAATTCAGGTTTAAATTTCATCTTTAAAGTATCCATAACTTGTTTTTTAGATTCTTCACTTATACTTTCTCCATTTTCATTTAAAAGATATTGAGAACCTATATTAGAAGTCATTATAATTATTGTATTTTTAAAGTCTACTGTTTTACCTTTATTATCTGTTAATCTTCCATCATCTAATATTTGAAGGAACATATTAAATACATCTTCATGAGCTTTTTCAATTTCATCAAAAAGTATAACACTATATGGTTTTCTTCTTACAGCTTCAGTTAATTGTCCACCTTGTTCATATCCTACATATCCTGGAGGCGCTCCAACTAATCTAGATACGGCATGTTTCTCCATATATTCAGACATATCAATTCTTATCATAGCATCTTCACTATCAAACATTGTTCTTGCTAATGTTTTTGCAAGTTCAGTTTTACCAACACCAGTTGGTCCTAAGAATATAAATGAACCTATTGGTTTGTTTTCATCCTTAAGTCCTGCTCTTGCTCTTAAGATAGCACTTGATACAGCTTCTATTGCTGTTTCTTGACCAATTACCCTCTTTTCAAGTTCATCATCTAATCTTAATAATTTTTCTCTTTCACTTTCAAGAAGATTAGCTACAGGAATACCAGTCCATTTAGATAAAACTTGAGAAATTTCATCTTCAGTTACTTCTTCTTTAAGAAGAGCACCTTCATAATTATCCTTTACTTCCTTTTCTTTTTGTTTAATTTCTTCTTCAATCTTAGGAATTTCAGAATATCTTATTTCAGCTACTTTATTATAGTCATAGGCTCTTTCATATTTTTCTAAGTTTCCTCTTGCTTCGTCAAGTTTTGTCTTTAATTCTTTAATTGATGAAATATGTTCTTTTTCTTTTTCATATTTAGCAGTCATTTCATCATTTTTTTCTTTTAATTCTGCAAGTTCTTTTTCTAGGTCTTTAAGTCTTTCAACTGAACCATCATCCTTTTCTTTTTCTAGAGCTTCTTTTTCAATTTCTAATTGGAATATCTTTCTTCTTATTGTATCAAGTTCTGTTGGAAGAGAATCTATTTCAGACCTTATCATAGCACCAGCTTCATCTATTAAGTCAATTGCTTTATCTGGAAGATATCTATCTTGAATATATCTATCAGAAAGTTTTGCAGCTGCAACTATTGCAGAGTCATGAATTCTTATTCCATGATGTATTTCAAATTTTTCTTTTAATCCTCTTAAAATAGAAATAGTATCTTCTACTGTTGGTTCATCAACAATAACAGGTTGGAATCTTCTCTCTAAGGCTTTATCTTTTTCAATGTATTGTCTATATTCATCAAAAGTTGTGGCACCTATACAATGTAATTCTCCCCTTGCAAGAAGTGGTTTTATTAAGTTTCCAGCATCCATTGCACCATCTGTTTTACCAGCACCAACTATTGTGTGAATTTCATCAATAAATAGTATTATCTTTCCTTCACTGCTTTGAACCTCTTTTAAAACAGCTTTTAATCTTTCCTCAAATTCACCTCTATACTTTGCACCAGCTATTAGTGAACCCATATCAAGAGAGAATATTATTTTATCTTTTAATCCTTCAGGCACATCACCCTTTACAATTCTTTCGGCTAATCCTTCAACAATTGCAGTTTTACCAACACCAGGTTCACCAATTAAAACTGGATTATTTTTTGTTCTTCTTGAAAGAATTCTTACAGTTCTTCTTATTTCTTCATCTCTTCCTATTACTGGGTCAAGTTTATGTTTTTTAGCTAAATCAACTAAATTTGTACCATATTTAGCAAGAGCATCATAAGTTCCTTCTGGGTCTTGAGTATCTACTCTTTGATTTCCACGAACCTCTCCTAATACTTTCATAAATTTATTTTTATCTATTCCATAATTTCTTAAAATGTCACCTACTTGGCCATTTTTATCTACATCTATAATTGCAAGCATTAAATGTTCTACACTTACATAAGAATCTTTAAATTGTTTTGCTATTTCTTCTGCTTTAACTAAAACACTTTCTACTTGTCTTGTTATATAAACTCCACCACCATCTGCTCCACTTCCTGAAACTGTTGGCATAGATTTTAATTTTGCATTTATTGAATTTTTTAATCCCTTTATATCAATACCCATTTTAGTAAAGATATTTGGGATAAGTCCATCTTCTTGCTCTACTAAAGCAGAGAAAAGATGTATTACTTCTATTTGCTGATGATTATATCTTACAGCAGTTGAATTTGCATCATTTAAAGCTTGTTGAACTCTTAATGTCATTTTTTCTACATTCATAATTTATCCCTCCTGGATATTATTTTTCTTCCATGCTTATATAATAGCACTAAAGTCAAAGAAAGTCAAAGTAAAATTTATTTTTTTTAGATTTTTTTTTCAGAATATTTAAAATCTTTTTCTTTTATTTTAACACATACTTTACCATATTCAATGTAAATTATTTCCTATTGTGCTTTTATATTTTTATTTATATAATTGTAATTAGTTATTAATATACAAGGAGGAATTTTTTATGGAAATATCTTTAGCTTCTTCTACTGCTGCTTCTGATGAAGTTTCTTTATCATCAATAGAAAAACTAATTAATAATTTAATAGATTGGGCTACAAATAATGGCATAAAAATATTAATTGGTTTAATAATTTTAGCAGTTGGTTGGAAAATCATTAAAAAATTAATGAAGGTATTTAACAGTTTTTCAAGTAGAAAAGAAATTGATTCTACTCTTCATTCATTTTTAGGTGCTTTTTTAGAATTAGCACTTAAGTCACTTTTAATAATATGTGTTCTTGGTTATGTTGGTTTTGAAATTACAGGCCTTGCTGCTTTACTTGCTTCTGCTGGTTTTGCTCTTGGTTTAGCATTACAAGGAAGTTTATCAAACTTTGCTGGTGGAGTTATAATTCTTATAATGAGACCTTTTAAAATTGGAGACTTTATAGAATCTTCTGGTAATACAGGTACTGTTGAAAGAATTGAATTATTTTATACTCATCTTATAACTCCTGATAATAAAGCTATTATGATTCCAAATGGTTCTCTTTCAAATAGCACCATTATAAATTATTCTTCTAAAGATACAAGAAGAGTAGATTTAGTTTTTGGAGTTGGATATGAAGATGATATTCTTCATGTTAAAAGAGTTTTATCTAATATAATTGATAGCTGCCATTTAATATTAAAAAATCCAGAACCATTTATAAATATATGTGAACATGGAGATAGTTCTGTAAATATTGCTGTAAGAGTATGGACAGATACAAGTAATTATTGGAATGTATACTTCTATTTAATTGAACAAGCAAAAATTAAGTTTGATGAAGAAAATATTAATATTCCTTATCCACAAATGGACTTACATATTCAAAACAAATAAATTAACTTAATTCAAAAATAGTAGTTTTCTTATGACTAATAGTTTATAAATTGAAGAACACTTGTTAAAATTAGTGTTCTTTTTTTATTATATTAGTAAATTATATTGTTTCTTAAGTTTGAAAAAATAGTTAAACTTATGATTTTTTTGAATTATTACTTTGTTTTTACATTGTAGGAAATGTGAAGTATGGTATTATTATAATATAATTTATTAAGATTTTTTGGAGGACTAAATTGAGGAAGGAACATATAATTTATAATTCTAATATTCCTGTAAAAATAACATATGCTTCTGTAAGGGAATATCCTCTTCATTGGCATAATTCTGTTGAAATAATTTATGTTCTTAAGGGTATGGTGAATATTTCTATTGATACAGATAATTATTCTATTTTTGAAAATGAAATTGAAATTATAAATACTAATGAAAGTCATAGAATTCATTCAGATGAAGATAATCTTGTTCTTATATTTCATATAGATTCTTCTTTTTTAGAAAAATATTATAAAGATATTTATAATATTTTCTTTTATACAAATACCTCTAAAGAAGATTCTCAAGAGGGAGAGGAATATTTAATTTTAAAAAAACTTCTTGCAGAAATACTTTGTGAAATGGTTCAAAGGCAGGAGGATTATGATGAAGAAATTGAATCTATTGTTATAAAACTTCTTTTCCATATTATAAATAATTTTCATTATTTAATTTCTGGTGAAGGTGATTTAAGTGAGGAGCAGTTTGATAGATATCATAGAATTTCAAAATATATATTTAGTAATTACAATAACAATATAACTCTTCAAGATATAGCTAAAAAGGAGTTTTTAAGTCCTGATTATTTATCTCATGATTTTAAAAATGCTACTGGCTATAGCTTTACTGACCTTCTTAATTTAACAAGAGTTGAAGAGGCTATGAAACTTTTATTAGATTCAAATATGAGTCTAACTGAAATTTCAGAAGAAGTAGGATTTTCTCATACAAGATATTTAAATAAACACTTTAAAAATTATTATCATCTTACTCCTCTTCAATTTAGAAGGAAAAATAAAGTTGATGATAAAATCTTAGATAAACTTAAAAATTTAACTGAATATCCATTAGAAAATTCAATTTCACTTTTATCTTCCTATCTTGAAAATTATGAAAGATTTAATTATGAAAATAAACTTTGGAATATTGATGCTGATATGTCCTCTTCTTTAGGGGATTATACTGAAGACTTTAGAGAGATTATAACTCTTGGAGATGCTTTTGATTTATTAATAGAAGATAATAAAGATATTCTTGAAGAAATTCAAAAAGAAATAAACTTTACCTATGGCAGATTAGAAAATTTATTTCATAGTGATATGGGGGTTTTTAAGCATGGTCCATTTTTTAATTGGAATAGAAGTAAATCTGTTTTAGAATTTTTAAGTTATCAATATATTATTCCACTAATTGTTTTAGATAATACAGAATTTACTTTAGAAGATTATAAAAATGCACTAGAAAGCTTTTTTTCATATTTTTCTGATTTAGAATATGATTATCTTAATGATATAATATTTCAAATATCCTCTTCTCTTTCAGAAGAAATTGAAATTCCATTAAGAGAATTTATAGAAAAAGAACTTAATCATTCTGTTTTAGATAAAAAATTTGTTCAAAACAGAGAACTTAATCCAATTTATGATACTTCTTATATGATTCCTTATATAATTCATAAAGAACTTTTCACAAATGAGGATTTAAGCTTTTTAAAAGCCTTCGATGTTATAGAAAAAGAACCTAGATTAAATAATGAAGTTTTTATTGGTGCTTCAGGTTTAGTAAATGATATGAATATAAGAAAACCATCTTATTATGCCTATTATCTTTTAAGTAAACTTAATGGAACTATAATTTCTAAAGAAGATGGTTATATTATAACTAAAAATGGAGATGAATATTCTATACTTTTATATAATTATAACCCTATGATTGATAATATTTTAAAATCAAATTATTCATCAAATAAAATATCTTTATCAAAGGCTTCAGTAAAAAAGGTTTCTCTTAATTTAAGAAATATAAATATGGATTCAAAAATTACTATATATGAAATAAATGAAAAAATAGGTTCTTCTTATAACTACTGGCTTTCTATGGGGAGTCCTGATAGATTAAGTAAAGAAGAAAGAGAAATTTTATCTAAAGCATCCTTTCCAAAAGTTGAATTTAGATATTCAAAGAAAAGTCCAATATTAAATATTATAACTAAGCTTAATGGTTATGGAGCTACTTTAATTCTTATAACACCAATTGTAAAAAAAGCAGAGAAAAATTAAATTTTTCTCTGCCTTTTTTATATGCTATTTTCTTTTTCCATAGCTAATGAAAAATATTTTATTGATTCCTTAAATTCATCTAAATTATAATACATATTTCCCATTTCCATATATCTTTTTCTTCTTTCCTCTTTTGAACCATATTTAAGAAGGGAATCTAAAGATAAATTCATATAAAGTTCAGCACTTCTATAGTTGCCTTCTTGTTGAAGTATTATTCCTTTTAAATAATAAGCTCTTTCTATTAATTCTATTTTATTAGTTTCTATTGCTATATTTAAAGCTTCATCAACTAATTCATAGGCTTTGTTGGCTTCAAAATTATCTAAAAATATTTTTATACATCTATTTAAGAATTTAACATACTCTTCTTTATTTTCTTTTGGGAATATAGCAATTCCTTTCATAATTTCATTTGTTGCTATTGTTTTTTCATTTGCTTTAAAATAAGCTTCTCCATAATCACCCTTTGATAAAGCTACTAATACATCATTTTCTTCATTACATTCATATGCTTTTTCTATATATTCTTCCACTTCACTTTTACCTAAAACAATACAAGATAAGGCATATTGATGATATATTTTTCCTCTTTGAAGCTTATCTTCAATACTATTTGCATACATTACAGCTTCTTGTAATAGATTATAAGCTTCTTCTTCTTTAGAAAGCTTGCAATAACATATAGCTTCATCATAAGCTATATTAGAGTAAGAACTTTTATCTTTTATTTCATTATTTTTTAGAATTTCTCTAAGTTTATTATAATAAGTTATAGCTTCTAAATACTCATTATTTTGGAATAAATATTGAGCCATATCTCTAAAATAAACAATAGTATTTTCTTCTGTATTAGTTTTTTGATATAAATCATAATATTGAGATATTATTAATTGAATTTTTTCATACTTTTTATCATTTAAATAATATTCAAATAATATATGTACAAGTTGAAAAGATAAATCATAATATTCATAATGATTTGCATAACTTAAATTATATTCTATGCTCTCTTCAAAATCATCTTCTTTTTTTTCAATACTCTTTTTTATATTCTCTATATTATCTTCTATTTGTTCATAAACATCTTGAACTAAATACTTAAAATCAACACCAATCTTATCTGCTATATATTGTATTATATCTTTATCTGCCTTAACCTTACCGTTTTCAATACAGCTCATTTTTGATATTGATATTTTATCTCCACAAAGTTCTTTTAAAGTTATTCCTTTATATATTCTAGATCTTTTTATTTTTTCTCCAGTAGACAATATTTCCATAACATTTCCCCTTACAATTTAGTTTTGTAGTTTTCCCATCTTTTTGAAAATCTCTACACCTTCATCTAAATACTTTTTAGCCAAATCATCTTCTCTTTTATCTAAATAGAATTTTGCTATGGCAATTGCCAAATTACTTGCTTCTTCATTTAAATTAAATTCTTTTGCCATATTATAAGTACTAACTAAAATATCTTTAGCCTCTTCTGTTTTTTCTTCAATTGTAAGAATTCTATGTTTAAGCAAATTAACTTCTATAATGCTTTTTATATTATTTCTATCTAGTCTTAAATCTAATTCTTCAAGGGTTTCTTTGCATTTAGGTAAATCTTTAATTTTAATGTAGTTTTTACATAAGTTTATTAAAGTATCTACTAATTCACTATCATTGTTTCTTACTCGTATTTCTTTAGATAATTCAAAATGTTTAAATGCTTCATCAATTTCATTAAAGTTATAAAATAACTTTCCTAAAGTATTTTCTATACTTGAGATAGTACTTGATTTTTCAATTTCTTTATAGACTTCTAAGGCTTTTGTAGAATATTTTATAGCATTTACTGAATCATCTTTTTTATTATATTCATCTGATAAAGAAATAAGACTACTTGCATATTGTTCTTTATTTTGAATTTCATTAAACTTATTTTTAGCTAAATTTGTGTATTTTCTAGCTTCCTCTGTTTGTTCTATAGTAAATAAAACTTTTGCCATGTTGTAGTAAATTTCTCCTAGCAAGAAATCATTTCCAATGTTATTATCAGTATAAACTTTATCAGCTTGTTTTAAATAACTACTTGCTGAATGATATGCTTTAAGCTTTAATGTAATTTTAGCTAAATTTAAAAAACTTTTTATTATTTCTTCATATTTATTATTTTTTATAAAAATAACATTTGCAGACATTAATAATTGTTGAGCCGTTGCAAATTCTTCTTTATTCATATTAATTTCTGCTCTTAAAAAATAACATCTTGCCTTTTTATACTCTAAATTATATTTTTCTGCATATTTTAATGCTTCATCTATATAAATTTCACCTTTTTCATATTTTCCACTAATTATGTATGACTCAGCTAATTGTTCATAGTAAGTACAAATCTTTTCAGCTTGACTTTCTTCTGATTCCATTAAATATTCTACTGTAGTATTTAAACTACTAGCTAAATATTCAAGTAAGTCCATGGAAGGGTTAGACCTACCGGACTCCACTAGACTTATTTGCCCTGGAGTAATTCTATCCTTTGCTAAGTCTTTCAATGTCATTTTCAATTCTTTTCTTTTTCTTTTTATTTTTTCACCTAATGATAGAATTTCCATATTTCACGCTTCTTTCTTATAAATTTTATAAAAATATTTATTTTAATTATAACATAAATTTAAATAAATAAAACAACAAAATTCACGATTTATAGAAAATTTTATCAATTAATTTATATTTTATGCCATTATTATTATATATTTTTTAATTATTATAAGAAAAAAATCCTTTTTGTTTATTAGTAATCTTAAAATTTTAGATAATCTTTGCAAAAATATAAATATTATTTTTATATGGTCAATAATAGAACTACTTTTCTTAAATTTTTTTATATTTTTACTAATAATTTAATAAGTTATCTACAAATCAAAAAATATATTTTTATATAAAAATGCTGTAAGGTCTTATTTTTATAGACTTTACAGCATTAATACTTATTTTCTCATTCCCATAAATGTATCTTCAGCCATGTTTAAAACCCTATTTCCAGCTCTTCTCATACTTCTTTGAGTTCTTCTATCAAGCTGTGGAAATACCATCATACCTAAAGTAGCACCTAAAACCATTCCTCCAATTATGCAACATGGATATTTACACATAATATAACACCTCTTTAAGTTTAAATTTCTTTCAAAGTTATTATGTGCACTTTAATATATTTTATACAATTTTTATATTTTCTTCTCCTTTTGGTGCAATAGAAAGTATTTGTTCTTTTACTTTATCTGATATAACCTTAATTTCTTTATTTTTAAGCCACTTTTCTACTACTTTATCTGAATCTATTTTTAAAACTTCTTTACATTTTTCATCTACAAGTTCATTAAATAAATCTCCTGTATGACTATCTACTTTAACAAATATTATTTCCATACCCTTTTTAATAAACTTTTGCATTTTTTCATAATATCTTTTTGAAGATTCCCCATTTCTTGACCAAAAACCTGTAGCATGATAGCATATTCCCATATAATCATGAAATATTACTACCTTTTTTCTATTAGTTTTAAAAGCATATTCAACACCCCTAATAGCTCCTTTAAGTTCTCCTGCTATTTGTCTTATATTTTTAGCTTTTCCTTTCCCACTTTCTATATATAAAACAACTTCATTTTCTACAGCTACAACTCCATAAGAATACTCTTCTGTTTCTATACTATAACTTCCATCTACATATATATGAAGGCAATCTTTAGGATAGGTTTTATCTGATTTTTTAAAGCCACTAGAAGAATTATCAAAAAAGTTTCTTGCCTCTTCTAAATTTTTAAAACTTTTATATTTTGCTCCCTTTACCCCTTTTACATACTTTAAACATTCATCCCATGTATCAACAATAATATTTTCTACTTTCTTTTTATTAAATGAATCATAGCCTTCTTTTATTGCATAAAACTTTGCCATAAATTTCTTATCCTTTCCTTTATTTTTTATTATAAGGTTTTTAGCTCTTCTATAAGATTATAAATCTTTTCTACATTTTCTGCTCCAAAAATATCTTTAACACAACCTAAGCCTACTTTTAAGCTTTCTATTAAATCATCATCTCCTGCCCAATTTTCTAATATAATATTAGGAGGCACATCTGTTGCTATTTTACTTAAAGCAAAAAATATAACTGCAATATCATCAATTTTACCTATAAAAGGTATTTTATCTGGTATTAAATCACTAGGAAAACAAGTATATGCTAATGAAGCAGAAATTATTAATTTAGTTTTTATAGATACTCTATTATCTTTTAAAAGCCTATAAATTAAAGTTATTAAATCTGGAATAACTAAAAGATAATCTGATACTCCTCTTATATTTTTAGGTATCTTCTCTTTTATAACTTCCCTTCCTTTATTATATGAATCTTCTATTTTATTTATTGGAATATTTTCTTCTACTTCTTCTTTAATTTCTTCCTCTTCTAAAGCCTTTATAATTTCTCCCTTTATAGAAATTTTTATATCTTGAATTTCAACTTTAACTTCATTTTTCTTTACATATACATCTGCTAAATTAAAATCAAAAAAAGTAATATCTTTTAAAAGTTTATTTAAATTAATTATTACTTTGTCTTTTTCAGAATAAAGTCCATCTAAATTTATAAGCTGAAATCCTTTCTTTAATACAAAACTTCTTATAGGTCTAAATATACCAATCTTTGATAATTTAACCTTAGAAACCTTTAAAGCAAGTTCCTTTTCCTTAACTTCACTAATTTCTAGAACTATTTCAAAATTTATTTCTATTTTACTTTCAAACTTTCCTTTTATTGTTATGTTTTGATTTATTATTACTTCATTTATTTTTAAAGGTTCTACATTTACAAATTCATTAATTATGCTTAATATGTCTTCATTAGAAATATCTATTTTAACACTAGAAATTCTCATGCTTTGTTCTTCACACACCTTTCAATTAAATTTAAAGTTTCTATAAAAAAACAAGCAGGAATTTTTATCCTACCTGTTTTTTATTAAACTTAAAGTTCTTCAAATTTAATTTTATTTTGCTCTCCAGTTTCCATATCTTTAATTGTTACTTCTCTAGCTTCTGCTTCATCTTCACCAATTAATATAACCTTAGTCATATTAAGTTTATTTGCAAAATTCATCTTTTTCTTTATCTTATCATTTTCTAAATAAACTTCAGCTGTTTTTCCACTTTGTTGAAGTTTAGCTAAAACTTCCATTGAAAATTCAAAGGTATCTCCTATTGGAACAATTAAATATTTTTCATTATCTTCTAACTTATAATTTTCTAAAAATCCTATTTCTCCAAGTACAAAAAACAATCTTGTAAGACCTATAGACATACCAACTCCAGGAAGAACATTATCTGTATAATTTTGTGCTAAGTTATCATATCTTCCACCTGATGATATTGAACCAAATTCTTCATGACCTTCAATAAGGGTTTCAAATACAGTTCCTGTATAATAATCAAGACCTCTTATTATTTTTAAATCAATTTTAAAGAAGTTTTTATCAACTCCAAAAAGTGATAAATATTTTATAACTTCTTCAAGTTCATCTACACCTTTTTTATAAAGTTCACTTTCAATAGTTAAAGCTTTAAGGTTAGATATTATAGATTCATTGTCTCCTGAAAATTCCATAACCTTATTAATAAAATTGCTCTTTTCTTCTCCTACAAGATTAATTAAATCTTCTGTAAACTTTTCTTTTCCTATCTTATCATACTTGTCTATTAAAATCATTACTTCAATATCATTTTCTATATTTAACTCTTGAAGTATTCCTTTAAGTATTTTTCTATTGCTCATTTGAATTTTAAACTTTTTAAGTCCAATACTCTTTAAGGCTTTATAAACTGTAGAAACAACTAAAGCATCATTTTTTATATCAAGCTTTCCATTTCCAACTACATCAACATCACATTGATAAAATTCTCTATATCTTCCTCTTTGATTTCTTTCCCCTCTATAAACTTTTCCTATTTGATATCTTTTAAAAGGAAAAGTTAAATCATTATAATATTGTGCTACAAATCTTGCAAAAGGCACTGTTAAATCAAATCTTAAAGCTAAATCTTTATCTCCCTTTTTAAAGCTATAAACTTGTTTTTCTGTTTCTCCTGCTGATTTTGCAAGAAGAACAGAAGCTTTTTCTATTATTGGAGTATCCATTGGAAGAAATCCATTTTGTGAATAAACATTAGTAACTTTATTTACTATATCATTAAATATTAATTGTTCCTTTGGTAAAAGTTCCATAAATCCTGGCAAAATTGATGGTTTTATTTTATTACTCAAAATCATTACCTCTCTTTAAACTTTTTTCTAAAATCATTATTTCTAGTATATCAAAAATAAAAAATTCAATCAATTGTTAATAAATTTTTGAAAATGAAGATAAACTAAATATTGCCTTTCCAACTACTTCTTTTTCAACATCTATAAGTCCTATTTCACTACTTCTACTATCTAAACTATTATTTCTATTATCTCCCATAACAAATAAATATCCTTCTGGTATAGTTACTGTTATGTTTTCATTTTTATTCATAGGCTCATTTATATATGGTTCATCTAAAACTTCTCCATTAACATAAACTTTATTATTTTGAATTTTAATTGTATCTCCACCTTGTCCAATAACCCTTTTTATTATATAATCTCCATCTTTTACTTTCTTTTTTATTACAATAATATCTCCTTTTGAAGGAATATGCTTTTCTGAATATGCTTGTTGAAAAAGAAGAAGCTTTTCATTATCATATAGTGTGGAATCCATAGAATGTCCATCAACTACCACTACACTAAAAAAGTGTAAGATAACAGCTGATATAATAACTGCTATTAATACTGTACTTCCCATTTCTTTTATAGAAGAAAATATCTTTCTCTTTTTTTCTCTTTTTCTCTTTCGCTTTCTTATTTCTCCCATATAATCTTTCATATATTCATCATCCTTTTATTGATAAAATCCTAATATTTTTATAACATGTTTTTTCCTTATTAATTTTAAAGTGTTTAATATTTTTTCCTTATCTTCTACCTTTCCACTTATTTCAATGAAGAAATTATATTTTCCAAGTGCTTCTTTTGTAGGTCTAGACATTATTGATACTAAATTTATATTATTTATAGCAAATTCTTTTAATAAATCATAAAGTACACCTGGTTCATTTTCTGCATTTGTTACATAAATTGATACATTTATATCTTTATTTGAATTAAGCTTTATGTCCTTTTTATCAGAAGATAATATTACAAATCTAGTTCTATTATTTTCTGAATCTGTAACATTTCTTATTCCAAATTTATGTTTTGAAGAATCATATATATATTTTGGAATAATTGCTGCAGCCCCTTTTTCTCCTTCATTAAATTTATTTAATGATTCAATATTACTTTCTGTAATTATAATTCCTGCATTAGTCATTTTCTTAATGATTTTCATACATTGTTCTTTAGATTTAAATTGCACATAAAGCTTTTTTATATCTTCAAGCTTTTCTACATTAGTTATTAAAGAAAATTGTACTGGTATTGAAAGTTGTCCTACTATATATACATCTTTATCTAAAAGTAAATCTAATGTTCTTTGCACAAAACCTGCTAATGTATTTTCTATTGGTACAATACCTAAATTATGTGTACTTCCTATAGAATAAAAAACATCATCTATAGTATCAAAAAAATCTTTTTTTCTATATCCTTTTTCTTTTATGTATACTTCTGCTGCTGCATCACTAAAAGTTCCTGATGGCCCTAATACTGCTATCTTATCCATTGTTTGTCCCCTTTTTATAAATACTTTCTTAACTTCTATTATTTCATAATATTAAGCTTACCTCAATACTTCATGATATAATTAATATATAAAATTTAAATATTTTTCACAAAAGAGGAGCTGATTTTTATGACATTACTAAGTAAATATCTTGGACTTTATATGGCAGAAAACAAATATGAGCTAGAAGGAATTCTTGATAAAATTCATATTATTAAAAAGAATATGTCTGAATATCCTTGGATAAATGAAATTAATTTTGAAGATGTGGCAAAAACTTTTTATGAAAATTACAATACTAATATTATGGTTGTTGATACTATGCTTCATCATGTACATTTGCAAGATAATTCTCTTAGAGAAAAAGTTTATATTTTTGTTGGAGTTTATTTAAATAAAAGAATTAATTTTTTTACTGGAATAATGACAGAATGGGGCTCTAATAATGATATAAACTTTGTAAATACTCTTTTAAAAAATAATAATATAATTCTTCCAAAACTTCGTATATGCCAAACTCATGGAAATACTTTAGAAGCTCGTAGCAGAGGATGTAGCATGGAAGCTATATATATTTCCTTTTTAAAAATTGAAGATGAAATTGATAATAAAAACATTCACAAACTTAAAGAAATATTTCCTGATGGTTATATAGAAGAAACTAATAAAATTACCTATTAATTTTTCATTTTGACATAAAACTGTCACATTATTACTTTATACTGAATCTTGTTAAGTAGTTAAACATAAATATTATTATCCCTTATAAAATATTAAACTATCCCCCAGATAGTAAATAAAACCACTACATTCCCCATGTAGTGGTTTTATTTTTATTTATCTAGTAATATTGTTAAGCCATTTATAGGTTTTAAATCTTACTGTAGATAATGGAACCTTTATTATTTCATCACTCATTAATATAACATAAACCATTGGTACACTCCATTTAAATACAAAGGCTGCTATTGCACTTAAAAGTATTGAACAACCCCACATTGTTGTTACATCAATAAATAATCCAAATTTAGTATCTCCACCTGCTCTAAATATTCCAACAATCATTGTAGTATTATATGCTTGGCATAAGACAAAATAAGACATAACAAACATCATACTACCAAGATAAGAAACTGCTAAAGGCGAAATGGTTAAATTTGCCATTGCAATTGGTCTTACTATTAAAACTATAATAGAACCCATAAGCCCTGTAATTAAACTTATTTTTATAAATTTTGTTCCATATATTTTTGCTTCTTTAATTTTATTTTCACCAATAGCTTTTCCAATAACTATAGATGCTGCTGTTGCTACTCCAAATGTAACTACTGTTGCTAATTGCCTAGTTACTTGAACTACAGAACTAGCTGCTGCTGCTTGACTTCCAAGTTGTCCAAGTATAGCTGCATTTGCAGAAGTTCCAAGTCCCCACATCATTTCATTTATAGTTACTGGTATTGAAAATTTCATAAAATCTTTAAATAAAGCTGAATCTAGTTTTATAAAGTTTTTAAATCTAAATTTAATTACATCATTATATTTATGTGCATAAATTCCTGTAATAATAAGTTCAACACATCTTGCTATTACTGTTGATAAAGCTGCGCCTTCTATTCCTAAAGCAGGTAAACCAAGTTTTCCAAATATAAAAATATAATTTAAAATAACATTTAACACTAATGAAATAAAATATACAACTGTTGATATTACAACTTTTTCAACACTTCTCATAATGTTTAAATAAATCATTGTTATTGAAGAAAATATATATGAAAAACATACTATTCTTAAATATTTAATTCCTTCATTAATGACTTCTGTTTCTGATGAAAAAATCATCATTATTTGCTTTGGAAATAGAAACGTTACTGCTGTAAATATAACTCCAACTGTTAAGGAAAATCTTAGTGCTATCCCTAAAACTTTTTCAATTGTCTTTGTATCTCCCTTTCCCCAATATTGAGCTGTAAGAACTGCTGCTCCAGAGGTTAGCCCAAAGAAAATCAAGCTCATTATAAACTGAACTTGATTTCCAAGAGAAGAGGCTGATAAAACAGTTTCGCTTACCTTTCCAAGCATAATTACATCAGCAGAAGTTACTCCTACATTAATTAAATTTTGTAAAGCTATTGGAACAACTAATGCAAATACCATTTTGTAAAAATTCTTGTTACTTTCCAAATTTATCACCTACATCTTTCATTCATTCCATACTATTATAATGAATTTTTAAGATAAAACAAGGGTATAACAAAAATTTCATATTATATGATTGCAAAAACTATATTAATACTATCTTTAGGAATTATATCATTAATTGCCTCTTCAAAGGTTTTTAAAACAAATTCTCTATTATTTCTAAAAACTCCACATCCATAAGCTCCTAAAACTGCACAATCTGGATTTTTCTCTGCTACTAAAGAAATTATTTTATATATTCTTTCCTTCATAACCTTTTCAATTTCATATTCCTTAATTCCTCTACTTCTAGCAACTCCTGCATTAGGAGCTGGTGAAGTTATTATAGAACAATTTATTGGTTTTTCTAATGTTTCTCCATTAGAAAATTTCTTAAAAACTTGAATATCTGGTGAATAAATTATTCTATTACTATATAAAGGATTATGTTCTAATCTATTATATCCATAATAAAAATCCATAGCCTTTATTTGAGAAAAATATAAAGTAGAAACATAAGAAATACACTCTTCTTGTGCTACTGTTCCTCTTAAAAAGCCTCCTCCTGGATTTTTAGCAGATGCAAAGTTTAAAACTGCCATTGTTTTTTCAGGATTTTTTGTTCCATACATTTCTATAAAATCAGTAACACCTATTTTTTCTATGTTATCCTTAACAAAAAACCATTTATCTTGATTTAACTTTTCTTTTATAACCATATCTTCAATACATTCTGGTTTTTTAGGAATTATTAATTTTTTTACCTCTCCCTTATAAAGATACTCCCCTCTTTTTGTACATTCTACTGTATTTTCAGCTAAAATTATTCTATCTTCTCTTTTCATAAGTCTTCACCCACTCCTTAACTATTTTAAAGTTTTATATTATATAGATTCTTCAATAAGCTTGTCTCTAACCTCCATTAAAGCAAAACCTAATAAATTTTCCCCTCTCCAACAATGTGGATTTTCTATATTGTTATCTTTACTAGACATTTTTATACCCCATACAGAATCATAAGGGCTAGCCTCTACTAAAACTCTATTTTTTGTATTTATAATAAACTTCTTAAGTTCTTCATCTTGAGAAAACTTTGCATAATTTCCTCTTAAAACAATATCATACTTATTATCATTCCATACATCTTCATTAAAATTTCTAACCATTCTTCCTAAAGCTTTTATTCTTTTAGGATATTTACATTCCATAATTTCTTCTTCTATTTCTTTGTCATTAAATAATCTTGCTTTTTCTGCCATCATATATTGTTCCATACAACAATATTCCTTTTCATTAACAATAAAGTTACCTTGCCACCATTGACTAAAACAAGTTTTTGTTATACTTCCATCACTTGAAGGCGTATTTCTATAGAAAAAAACATATTTTAAAATTTCCTTTTTATCAAATTTATTTATTATCATACTTACTGAATATTTCATTTTATTCTCCTAACTTATCCTCTTGTTAATATTATCAAATTGATATTATCATTATAACCTTATTATAGTTCTTTGTCAATACTTTCTATTTTTTATGTTAAAAGCCAACACCTACATAATGTAAGCATTGGCTTTCTCTTTTAATAAAGTTTTATTAACTTTTCCAGAATCATTTAAAGGAATTTCATCTAAAAAAATAATTTTTTTAGGTATTTCACTACTTGTAAGTTTTTCTTTTAATTTAAGTTTTATATTTCCCTTTGATATTTTATCTTTTAAAACAACATAAGCTATAAGTTCTTTTCCTTTATTTTTATCTTCATAAGTATCTATAACTGCATTTTTAATTTCTTTTATTTTTTTTATTTCATTTTCAACCTTTAAGCTACTTATCTTTATTCCACCTTTATTAATTACATCATTATTTCTTCCTTGAAAAATTAAATCTCCATCCTTATCTATATAACCTATATCATAAACTGTACAAGGATTATTCATTCCTTCAACATGATATTGGCTATCTACATAAATATATCCATCTTTAATAAAAACATTAACATCTTTAAAGGCTTTCCCTAGGCTTAAAGGTTTTTCTTTTAAATTATCTATATTAGTATATGTAATATAATTAAGTTCACTTGCTCCATAATAAATAATTATTTCTGCATTTTTAAAACTATTTTTTAATTCTTCTGATAAATCTCCAAAAAGCTGTTGAGAGCCTGTAAAAATACTTTTAACAAATACTAAAGGAGTATCCATTACTTGAATTAATGCTTTTAATTTTGCAGGCACTAAATAAATATTAGTAACCTTAAAATCCTTTAATGCCTTTAGCCACTTTCTTGGATTAAAACCTGATATAGAAATTAAAGTTCCCCTTTCATAAATAACTCCTAATATACTATTTAAGTTTCCTGTAAAACTTAAAGGTCCATTAAAAAACATTTTAGAGTTAGAATTTATATTAAATACTTTATTTTGTATAGGAAAAAACTCTGCCCAGCTTTCATAGGTTCTAAAAAGAACTTTAGGTATTCCTGTAGACCCTGAAGTTAAAGCTCCCATACATATTTTTTTATTTTCTATAACATCTTCAAAATTATTTACCTTTTTAAATTTTATTTCTTCCTCTTCTTTAGTTAATAAATAGTTTATATTATTTTTTTTCATTATCTCATCTATACTTTCTTTTGAAAGATTAGGATGAAATATTACTGGTACATTCTCACACCTATTAGCTGCAAAAAAGCTTATAAGCTGAAAATATATATCATTACTATATATAGCTATAATTTCTTTTTTAGAAGTTTTTATTTTTAAACTTAAATTTAAAGAATCATCAAATAAATTTTTATATGTATAACTTTTATTATCTAAATTTAAAGCTAATTTATCCTCTTTTATTAACAAATCAAAATAATTCATCTTGTTTTTTTATCCTTTCAATTAAAATTGCCATACTTATACCACCAGAAGCTGCAATAGATGTTACTCCATACCTTCCTTTAGTTTTTTCTAATGCCTTTAATAAATGTAACATTATTATTGCACCAGATGCTCCATAAGGGTGGCCATAAGCTAAAGCTCCTCCAAAAATATTATATCTATCTATAAGTGAAGGATTTTTTCTTTGAAACATAACATCAATTGCTGCAAAAGCTTCATTAAATTCAAAAGCTGATATGTCTTCATAGGATAAATTTTCTTTTTCTAAAAGAAGACTACATGCCTTTAAAGCTCCTTTAGGACTTACTAAAGGATTAATTCCTATAGTTTTTGTTCCTTTAATTTTATATTCTGATTTTAAATTATTTTCTTTTAAATACTCTTCTGAACATAAAACTAAAAAAGCTGCTCCATCATTTGTTAATGATATGTTTCCAACATTTGTTTTCCCACTTTTTATTATTTTAGGAAGTCTGTTTAAAAGTCTTTCACTTATATTCTTTCTTATTCCTTCATCTTTTGTACTTCCATTAATTGATAAAGTTATACTCTTTAATATATCTTTACTTTCAAAGGCTTTTTTATGACTTCTTATACTCCAATAATTTAACTCTTCTTCAGTAATATTTTCTTCCTCTACAACCCTCTCTCCAAATTTAAAAGTTGTATCATCTCCAAATTCTTCTGGTGAAAATTGTGCCACATTATATTTTCCATTATTAACACTACTTCTATAATCTTTATCATTATATATTCTTAAAGGCTTCATAGATGAACTTTCAAAACCACCTACAATTATTATATTAGCTTCCTTAGCTTTTATCTTATTATAGCCTATTTCAATGGCTTTACTACTTGAGGCACACTGCATATCTACAGTAAAGGCAGGAACTTCTTCTGAAATTCCTGCCTTTAAAGCCATAAGTCTTGTAATATTTCCACCTGTTCCAATGCTGTTTCCACAAATTATTTCATCAATATTTTTAATATTATATTTTTCAATTAAAGATTTTAAAACTTCTGCTCCTAAATCCTCTGGCAAAATATTTTTATATATTCCATTTTCAACACCTATATAACTTCTTAAGCCACCTAAAATATAAATTTCATTCATATATTACTCTCCTTATGGTTTATAAATATAAAACTTAATAAGCTTTAGCTAAAAATACTCTCTTATTTAAAACTACAGCTATATATGAGCCTAAGATACATTTTAATATATCACCAGGTATAAATGGAAATACACTTGCTGTTAATAACTGAATTAAATTTCCTTTCATATACACTTTCATTGTTGTTAATCCACATAAATAGATTACAGGAATCCCAACTGCCATTGTAACTAAAAGGTATCTTTTTATATTTACTTCCTTTCCCTTTAAAGCACTTATAATAACAGCAGCTATTAAATAACCTAAAATATATCCTCCTGTTGGTCCAAAAAGCTTTCCTAAACCACCTGTTCCTCCTGAGAATACTGGAAGTCCACAAGCACCTAAAAGTATATAAACAACCATTGTAATAAAAGCTTCCTTTGGTAGCATTATTAATCCAATTAGATTAATAACAATAGTTTGTGCTGTAATACTTGCTAAAGAAAATGGTAGTGGAATAATTATATATGATGAAACACATAATAATGCCACACATAATGCAATTTTAGTTAAATCTTTTGTTTTCATTTTTATACCCCTTTATTTAAAATTGATTTTAAAACATAATTTATTATTAACATAAGCAAAAATGTTTTTTTCAGTTTTCTCTAAAAATATTTCCTCATCAGCTAAAATAGCTTTAACAAATTTTATCTCTAATTCACTAAATACATCTATTTTCTTTAAAATTTCATTTAACAATAACATACCTTGAACAACAGGCTTTTTTGTTAAATGTATATAATTTTTATCCCCAGTTAAATTACTAAACTCATAAATCTCTTCTTTACTTATCCTCTTCCAAAAAGAAATATTATTTTTAACAATAGCTTTTTGTAAACTTTCTTCACTACCTTTGTTAACTACTTTTTTAACTAAATAAATAGTTAACTTTTCTAAAAGTTTTTCTTTATCCTTTTTTTCTATTGAAATTATTGCTAAACTTTTATTTTCTTTTTCTATGTAAGAAAAATACTCTCCTTCTTTTTCTTTAAGATAAATTTCATATTTAATTTTCCCAATAAATGCTCCTTGAAAGCTATCATTATTTAGCTTTGACAAAGACTTTCCAAACCATATCATAATTATTTCCCCTTCAGTAAAGATTATACTGGGTAATGTTTTTATTGTCAACTAATATTAATTTTATAGTTTACAATAAAAGCATAATATTGACATTAAATCGTCACAATAAGTTTATATAATAAAATCATAAAATAAATCATTTAAATCCCCTCAAAATGATAAATAAACCATTCCCCAAATGGTAAAAGCCAAGGTATAAAAAACCTTGGCCTTTTTATTTTATTATTACAGTTGAATTTACAACTACATTATCCCATATCCACTTTGCATTTTCCTTTGTTAACCTAATACAACCATCTGATAAAGCCATACCAAGCCTTCCATCTCTTATAGAACCATTAAGATTATAAATTATACTATGGAAAAGATAATTTCCTTTAAAAGAAGTATAATACCAACACTTATAACCTTTATTTTCTCCAAAATATAAGCCCTTAATTCCAACTTTAAAAGTTCCTTTAGGAGTAGGTGTACTTACTTTTCCTATAGTACAAAGAAAACTTTTTTCAATAACCCAATTTTCCTTACTCCCCTTAAATACATTTACCCTAAAGTTATCAAGCTCTACATATATAAGAAAATTAGTTACACTTGAATATCCACTATTATTTACAATATTAGTAACATCCTCAACATAATTATCATCAGCTTTTCTATTATATTCTTTTATAGAATTTTTTCTAAATAACCTTGATAAAAACTTCATATACTTTTCCTTATTATTGATACATATAATATATTTATTCAATAATAACATCTTTGAAAACTACATATTATGAATAAATTTAATTATCATAATTATTTTTTATATACACCAAATTCAACAGCATTTATATTTACTAATCACACACATATTTTTAGAACTCAAATTCTATCTATCATTCTTGGTATAAATTATTATTTGTTCTATAGTTAATTAATAATTAAAAAAATCTTCTAGTAATTCATATAATATGTAAAAAATAACTTAGATCAATCAACATCTTGTCATGACAACTATTTGAATAACGCTTTACAAGAATCTTTCTTTAGTCATATGAAATATGAAATTAATTTTAAGGTATATAAAATTTTCAAAGAAGTTATTAAAACTATTAATGATTATATAAATTACTACAATAATTATAGGTAATAATAGAATTAAAAAAAGATAACCCTAAATAATTTAGAAATCATCTTTTATTAGTTTTCTAGTCTCTTTTTTCATCATGTCCTTCACAAAAAGTCCACTTTATTTTTAGTCACTAATTTTTTTAATTCTAAAGTTCTACAAAATTTTACAATCACTAAATATTTTCTATTTTAAATTAAATTTATGAATACAACTTTGAAAATTCTTCTAAATCGATATCTATATTTATTTTAGGCAACGCCTCCCCATATATATCCTTTGTAAAATAGCGTTTTCTATAATTATAATTAGGATGTAGTCTTTCTTCTAAATCTGTTACACATTTAACAGATTTATTTAATTTCTTATCATCCATAATAAAATAAAGTGATTCTGCTGGAATATCCGATTGATCCATTATTAATGTATTATGAGTTGTAATAATCAACTGACCTTTTAAATGTTGAGAAACAGACTTAATTAATTGTGCTGCTAGCAAATCATGAATACCAATGCCATATTCATCAATTATAACACATTTTCCTGATGCAGCTAACATTAAGTATGGTAATAATTCTAATATTTCTTGAGTACCAGTAGATTCCTTTTCAAAATCAATGTCATATTCAAGATTTTCTATTTTTTTTGTAAGCCATAAACTATATGTAATTTTTTCTTTTTCAACATTAGTTTTATAAAATGCCTTTTTAACATCATCAAATAAAGATTTTAGAAAATTATTAAGTACTTTTTCAACTACAGCTAGTTCTTCTTTTTGGTTAATATCAATTACACCATATTCCAAATTTTCTAATAAATAATCATCTGTATCAATTGAACTATTCTCATCATTATGTGCTTTTCTAATTTTATAATTAATTTTTCCAAATTGATTAATAACTTCTAACAAATTTTCAATAATATTTGACCTTACATAACTTTCAGATTTTTCGGTTACTTCATATAAAATTATTGATAAAAAAGAATGTTTGCCCCAATACATCTTTACTTGTTGTTTTATATCATTTAACATTTCTTCTGACTTGAATATTTTTTGATTTATCATTTTTAAATTTTTATTTATTTCAAAATAGCAACTTTTCTTTTTATTTAGTTTATATTCAAGTCTTTCCTCTATAATACTATCATCATCCATCTCTATATAGTAACTACCAATATTCCCATTAATATTAAAACCATATTCTAAAGACATTGATTCCTTAGAACCAATCATCTTATAATTTGATATAACTTTTTCTATTGTATTATTAGAGAGACGTGACTTTAACATATCTAGTACAATTTCAGGTTTCAAAGGTATATCTTCAGGCGGAATAAATTTATCATCCAAAATATCAGATAGCATATCTCTAACTTGCATTGTCTGAATTGTTCTTTTTAAAACAGAAAATGCTTTAGTTATAGTAGATTTACCACTTCCGTTTTGACCATAAATTATAACTACCTTTTTAGGTTCATTCTTTTTAGATTCCAAATTAATAGTTATGTCTTTAAAAGACATAAAATTTTTTAATTTTAAATATGTAAACATTTTATCAATCCTTTTTCTATTTACTATAAAAATAACATTTTTCAATGTAAAAGTCAACTTATAGTTATATTATTCTTTTTTTTGTAATTTTTTATCACATTTTTCTTTTTGATATTGACACTATTTCTTTATAGTGATAAGATCTTCTTGTTAGCACTCATCAATCTAGTTTGCTAACAACTATAAAGTATCAATAAATAAAGAAACCAGTAGTTGGCGCTACTGGTCCCCACAAAGTTATTATCTTATTTGTCACGTTTTATTTTACTACTATTATTTAGTTTTTACAATCGGGAACGTTTATTCGTTTTCTTTATTTATTGTTTATATAAATAAAAAATAAATAAAGGAGGATAATTTATGAAAGAAATTATCATTTTAGGTGCACAAAATTATGAAGCACCAAAACATTCAAACTATGGAGATTGTATATTAATAAATACAGGCTCTGAATTAATTATTTATGATTGTGGTTCAAAAGAACATGCTGAAACAGTTATGTCCTATATGAAAAAAAACAATTTTACACAAGCCAAACTAATCTTGTCACATAATGATTCTGATCACTTTAACGGAATTCCTACTCTTCTTGAAAATAATAAACTATCATCAATTAGAACAGTTTTATTACTAAAATATAAAGATGATATATTAAAAAGAATTGATGATAAACGAAAAACTCGTGAATCTGTTTCAAAACAGATACTTGAAAAATATGATAATATTGCAAAACTTTCTGGTGAAAACCTTGAAGATATCTATGAATCTCCTAGTTCTATTACTACAGAAGTTTCTATAGTTGGTCCCAATAAAGATTATATGTTGGATACTGTTGCTAAACGCTTAGATGGTAGAGAAGGAAATACTGTTGATGGAGAAACAGCAGTTAATGCAACAAGTATTCAGCTAAGTATAACATTAAACTCACACAAAATATTACTTTGTGGGGATTGCTCATTTGCAGCTATTGAAGATAAAATCAACAATTATGATGTTATCCAATTACCACATCATGGTAAGTCAGTACAAGCAACCAAAATATTTGAAGCAAAGTCAAATTCAATTGATGATATTTATATAGTTTCAGATAATACTGGTGGATCTAATGGAGGTTCTGATGACTTAGATACAACTGGTCACATAGTTTATAATACAAAAAATAATGACAATATTAAAATTAATAGCCTATTTTTTAGTAAGAATTCTAGTTCAGCAAAAACAGGCATATTTTTAGGGGTGTAATATGCGCTATCTTTTCCCTAAAGAACAAAAAAATGAATTACGTTCACGCAAAAAATATATCTATAATTCACTGCACTTGTGGACAATACCTTCTAACAATAATGATGACTTCTTCTATTTAGAAGGTTTTCCAAAACAATATTTAGATATATTATTTATTACTGGACATAATTATAAGGTTAAAGATTACTTAATTCATAATATTCATAATATTAGTGAGAGTATTATTGTTGCTATTACTTGTAATCATAACTTTGATATTAGTTTTTTTACTAATAAAGGTAAAACAATATATTTTCCACATCAAAATAAAAACAGCTTTGTTGAATTAATAAATGGTACTTTATATGGATTTGATTTCAATTTAACAAAATCTGAAATACTTTTTTACAATAACAACACTAAATCAAATATAGTAAAAAGATTAGATACTTCTTTTACCAAATATAATTAGGGGGGATTATTACGAAAGATTTATTTGGAATCTATAACTTACGTTCAAGAATTTGTGTCTGTATTTTTCTTTTAGCTCCAATTCTAATTGAAATATATATTTTCTGTCCACAAGTTTTTAGCTTAACTAATTCAATATTAATACTTTTATTACTTTATTCATTTTCAAATTTAATCATAATTATTTCTAGACAATATGGGTGTAAAGCATTATTCAAATGCTTTCCTAATGGATTTCCTGCACAAAATGCTTTAATCTCAAATAATACATTTATTAATAAACATATGCAGGAACGCTATTGCACTTTTTTTAGTAATCATATTGATTCATTCCATGTTTCAACTGATGAAAATGACATGAAAATACAAGCTGAAATAGCAATATCATGGCTAATTTCACGAACTCGAGATTCATCAAAATTTCCTTTAATTGAAGAAGAAAATATCAATTTAGGTTTTTCATATAATTTATTAGGTGTAAAACCTTTTGGAATCTTTATTAGCATATCATTGCTTATTTTAAACTTAATCTTACTATTTTTACGCATATATACTATTAAGAATATTATTGGTATACTATCTAACATCCTATTCATTATAATATGGATATCTTTTATTAATAAGAAGCTTGTACAAAACTGTGGTAAAAAATATGCTAGAGCTCTTCTCTCTGCATGTGATTCAAAAGAATTAAACAACTAAAATTCACCATAAATAGTTATAACCACCCGTAAAATGGGTGGTTTGCTCTATGCTTGTAAGACTAAAAATATATAATATAGTTTTTTCTTGTTGTTAAACTTGCTATATATTTTTTTACTTATTGAATTATTTCTTTTTCAAAATATATTTTACAATTTCATTTCTATAACAACTTATAGTTTTGTATCAGCAATATTAGTTTAACTACAATTGTATCTTTCGAAAAAGATTTCGAAATTTTCCCATCCCCCACATCATCACCCATCTTGTTTATCCTAATTTTGTAAAAAAGTTTCATAAACATATTTCCCCTTATATTTATCTATCTAAACTCCTTCTATATTCCCTTTAAAACTTGTTGTTGTCTCGTTTTTTTACCTTTTTAAATTCCTTATTTTTATCAATAAAAAAAGCTCAAGATATACTTCTTTAGCATATCTCAAGCTTTAATTTATCTAATTTTGCAAGTTTTAAATGTATCTCTCAAAAAAAGTTTCGAAAAATTCCTCTCCCTCACATCACCACTATTCATCCCACTTTAAGCCACTTTTCACCCCAATTTTGTAAAAAAGTTTCATAAACAAATATTAGGAGATTTTTAAGGCTTTTTTCAGAGTTATCCACAGATAGTACTCCTTTCTTCTTAACCTAATTTGGTTCATTACTAAAAAAGTTTCATAAACATATTTTTCCTTATATTTATCAATCTAAACTTCTTCTATATTCCCTTTAAAGCTTGTTGTTGTCTCGTTTTTTCACCTTTTTAAATTCCTTATTTTTATCAATAAAAAAAGCTCAAGACACACTTATTTAGCATATCTCAAGCTTTATTTTCCACTATCTATTTATTTTTTTCAAGCTTTTTTACAAATTTTTAAAACTTTTTTTGGGATGAACATTAAAATAGACTACTTGTTCATTCCTTCTTCAACAGCAACTGCTACTGCAACTGTAGCTCCTACCATTGGGTTGTTACCCATTCCGATAAGACCCATCATTTCAACGTGAGCTGGAACTGATGATGAACCTGCAAATTGTGCATCTGAGTGCATTCTTCCCATTGTATCTGTCATACCATAAGAAGCTGGGCCTGCAGCCATGTTATCTGGGTGAAGAGTTCTTCCTGTTCCACCACCTGATGCAACTGAGAAGTATTTCTTACCTTGTTCTATACATTCTTTCTTGTATGTTCCTGCAACTGGATGTTGGAATCTTGTTGGGTTAGTTGAGTTACCAGTGATTGATACGTCAACACCTTCCATATGCATTATAGCAACACCTTCTCTAACATCGTTAGCACCATAACATCTAACCTTAGCTCTGTCTCCATTAGAGTAAGCTTTTTCTGAAACTATAGTAACTTTTCCAGTGTAGAAATCAAAATCAGTTTGAACGTATGTGAATCCATTGATTCTTGAGATAACCTTAGCAGCATCTTTTCCAAGACCGTTTAAGATAACTCTTAATGGTTCTTTTCTTACTTTGTTAGCTTTTTCAGCTATCTTTATAGCACCTTCAGCAGCAGCGAATGATTCGTGTCCTGCTAAGAATGCGAAACACTTAGTTTCTTCTCTTAAAAGCATAGCTCCTAAGTTACCATGTCCTAATCCAACTTTTCTGTCATCTGCAACAGAACCAGGAATACAGAAAGCTTGTAATCCTTCTCCGATAGCTTCAGCAGCGTCAGCAGCCTTAGTACATCCCTTCTTTATTGCTATTGCAGCACCTAATGTGTAAGCCCATCCAGCATTTTCAAATGCGATTGGTTGAGTTTCCTTAACTATTGTATATGGATCTATTCCTATAGAAGCGCAAACTTCTTTAGCATCTTCTAATGTTTTCATTCCGTACTTTTCTAATACTGGAGTGATTTGTCCTATTCTTCTTTCATAACTTTCAAATAATGCCATGATTTAAATTCCTCCTTACCTTACTAATTATTCATTTCTTGGGTTTATGAATTTTACTGCATCGTCAACTCTTCCGTATTGACCCTTAGCTTTTTCTAATGCTTCGTTAGCATCCATTCCTTTTCCGATCATTTCCATCATCTTTCCAAGGTGAACGAACTTGTATCCGATTATTTCATCGTCAGCATCTACTGCAACATCAGTTACATATCCTTCCGCCATTTCTAAGTATCTTGGTCCCTTAGCTAAAGTTCCGTACATAGTACCAACTTGGCTTCTTAGACCCTTTCCTAAGTCTTCAAGACCTGCTCCTATTGGTAATCCACCTTCTGAGAAAGCAGTTTGAGTTCTTCCGTATACTATTTGTAAGAATAATTCTCTCATAGCTGTGTTTATAGCATCACAAACTAAGTCTGTGTTTAATGCTTCTAATATTGTCTTTCCTGGTAATATTTCTGATGCCATAGCTGCTGAGTGAGTCATTCCAGAACATCCAATTGTTTCAACTAGAGCTTCTTGAATAATACCATCCTTAACATTTAGAGTTAATTTACATCCTCCTTGTTGAGGTGCACACCAACCAATACCATGAGTTAAACCAGAAATATCCTTTATTTCTTTAGCTTGTACCCATTTTCCTTCTTCTGGAATAGGTGCTGGTCCATGATTTACGCCCTTAGCAACTACGCACATTTCTTCAACTTCTTTTGAATACATCATATACTTTTTTCTCCTCCCTAATTATTAAATTACATCAGCTGAAATTAAAATATTAATACTAGGTCAAAATTTGTCCCACTTGGGATAACTTTATCCTAACATCTATTTTATCAAATGAATTTAATTCTAACAACAAATTTATACAAAAAACTTATCAATTTTCTTAAAAAAATTTATTTCTTGCTTTTTAAGGTTAAATATGATACCATTTTAATTGCATTTAAAACATATAAAATGCCGGTGTGGCGGAATGGCAGACGCAGTGGACTCAAAATCCACCGGTGGAAACACCGTGCCGGTTCGACCCCGGCTACCGGCACCACAGAATTTAAAGAAAAGCTATATCTCTAAGTTTAAGTAACTTTTTGATATAGCTTTTTTCTTTGTTAGTTTTATAAATAGAACAAAAAAGAGGCTTAAGTTATGCCTCTTTTTTGTATTTACTATTAATTTTTATTCCTTTTCAGGTTCTTTTTCATAAACATAATTTCCTGATTTGTTAAGTTTACTCTTTCCATTTGCACCTATTTGCATAATATAAATATCATCTTCATTATCTAACTTTTCATTTTCAACTTCTAAAAGTTCTTTATTAATGAAAGTAGTTTTTAACTTTTTATCATTTACATAGACAACACTATATTCAGTAAAGTTTTCTCCAGCAACATATATATTACCATTTGCAGTGTATACTCTATCTATTTTTACATCTTCTACATCATATCTCATATTTGTTGGCTTAAATGGATTAGTTCTTCCATATATATATTGTTTTCCATAAAGCATATCATATTGTAATAGTCTTAATCCTTGTTGATAATCAGGTTCATTTTGTAATTGTTGATGATATTTTATTAAAGTTCCATTATGAATATCTAATCTATTTGCAATTTCTGCTGATAATTGATATGCAAATAAATCTTTATCTTGTTTTTCTAATCCAAAGTTATTCCACATAATATATTGTGTTTGATACATATTACTATTTGTTAACATATCATCCGAAATTTGTTTTCCACCTATATGTAATGTTGGTAAATGGTCTCCATACATTACTAATACAACTTTTTCATCATACTTTTCTAATGTTTCTGTAAGGTCTTTCACAAACTTATCCATTTCATGGATTTGATTAACATAATATTCAAAGGCATTTCTTTCACCTTCATCTTCAATACCATCAATTGTTATTGTTTGATTTTCATCCACAACTTCCTTTGGATATTCGCCATGACCTTGTACTGATATAGTATATATATAGTCTGGATTATCATTATATTTTAAACATTTCATTATTTCTTCTGTTAGGTACTTGTCCTTAGCCCATTCTATAGGATTTAAATCATATGCATTCATAAATTCTAGTGAAGTAAATGTATCAAAGCCTAAATTAGGAAATACAACATTTCTGCTGTAGAAAGTTGATCTATTATTGTGAATTGCATGAGTACTGTAACCTAAATCTTTTAAAGTGTAGTTTATATTTTCACAAGTTTTCTTTTTAAGTATTGTCTTATATGGATACTCTCCAGTTCCAAAATAATCTAAAGACATTCCTGTCATAATTTCAAATTCAGTATTTGCAGTACCTGCTCCATACCCTGGAACAGTTAAATATCCTGATGAATATTTATCTCTAAGTTCAGTAAATGTAGGAATTGGATTTTCTGATAATTTTATTCCTTTTACATGGCTAGGGTCAAAAAAAGATTCTAATTGAAGCATTATTATATTTACTTTTTCATTTTTACTTTCTTCATCTTTCACTTTTTCTTTTATTTCATTAATACGATTTTCAGAATAATCCTTTGGTCTAGAAACTCCAGTATTTATAGCAGTACTGCAAAAACTGTAAGGGAAGCCATATTCTAAATAAGCATTTGCTATATTTCCAAAGTAAATAGATAAAAATCCTTGTTTTATTAACACAACAGTTGTCATTAAAAAGAAGGCTGTATATGCTACTATGCAAGCTAAATTTCTTTTATATGATATTTTTTTAGTTCTTTTTGGTGAATAAATAAACATAAACACCAAACATATTACTACTAATATTAAGGCTATTATTATTAATCCTAATTGAAATCCATTAAGATATTTATTTAATATTGTTAATACATTAGAAAACATTTTTAAATCTATATAAGTAAGTGGAGTTACTCTATTAGATAATATTATAGCATTTGTTGTTGCTAGACCAATCCATACAATAGAAACTAAACTTATATAAAAAATTCGTCTTTTTAATAAAAATGCAAGTTGATATGTTGCAAATAAAATCATAATGCTATATATAAATATAAGCGGATTTCCAGTTATATGATTTATAGCTCCTTTAAATCCTCCTTCACTTAATACCTCAATTATTAGGGTTACCAAAAATGAAGCTAGTATTGTAAAAATAATAGAACTATCTTCCATTTTCTTAATTAACTTTTTCATTCTTTCCTCCAATTTCTTAAGTTTAAATAATATTCATAAAGTTTACTATATCACATTATATACTAAAAACAATAAATTTAAAATTTAATTAAGAAAAACTTCATAACTTTTTACCTTAAATATACTTATTTTTTAGACATCTTGTCTATAAGGGATATTATTTCATCTATCTTTTTTTCTTCTTCTCCAGACTGAAAAGCTTCTTTAACACAATGATGCATATGGCCACGAATAACTTCTTTATTTGCCTTTCCTATAATAGATTCTACTGCTAAAAGTTGATTAGATATATCAATACAATATCTATCCTCTTCTATCATTTTTAATATTCCATCAATTTGTCCTCTTGCAGTTTTTAATAATTGGGTTACTTTTTTCTTATCTCCCTTCATAATCCTTGCCACCTTAAGTTTTTATTTTCCAAATAGTCCTTTCTTAATTTCTACTGAAACTCCTGTAAATCCTGCATCATTTACAGCTTTTAATAAAGTATCATCATTTACTTCTTTTTCTAAAGTTACTACTGCAATTTTCTTCTTTAGATTTACCTTTGCTTCTGATACTCCATCTAATGCTGATAATGCACTTTCTACCTTTGCTTGGCAATGTGAACAATTCATTCCATCAACTTTTACTATCTTTTTCATTTCTTCATCTTCTCCTTCTTCAAATTCATTTTCAAACTTTTCTTCATTAATAATATTTTTATCATAAACTTTAAATAATTTTAATCTTAAAGCATTTGATACAACACATACTGAACTTAAGCTCATTGCAAAAGCTCCAAACATTGGGTTTAGCTTCCATCCTAAAATATTATAAAAAACTCCTGCTGCTAATGGAATACCTATTGCATTATAAAAAAAGGCCCAGAATAAATTTTCTTTAATATTTTTTATAACAGCTTTACTAAGTTTAATTGTAGTTACTCCATCTAATAAATCACTTTTCATAAGAACAATATCAGCAGATTCTATAGCAATATCAGTTCCAGCACCTATTGCAATTCCAACATCAGCTCTTGCTAATGCTGGTGCATCATTTATTCCATCCCCAATCATAACTACTTTTTTGCCACTTTCTTGTATTTTTCTTACTTCTTTTTCTTTATCTTGAGGAAGAACCTCTGCAATAATTTTATCAATATTAAGTTCTTTTCTAATTGCTTCTGCTGTATTTTTATTGTCCCCTGTTAGCATTACAATATTTATTCCCATGTTTTTAAATTCTTCAATAGCCTTTTTACTTGTAGGCTTTATAGTATCTGCTACAGCAATTACTCCAAATAAAATACTATCATCTGAAAAACATAATGGGGTTTTTCCTTTTTTTGCTAGGTCATTAATTACTTTTTGAAACTTTGAATAATCTATATTATTTTCTTTCATTAAAGATAAGTTTCCTGCATAATAAATTTTATTATTTATTTCTGCTTTAATTCCTTTTCCTGTAATTGAAATAAAATTATCTACATCTAAAAGAGTAATATTTTCTTTTTTTGCCTTTTCTACAATTGCATCTGCTAATGGATGTTCTGAAGGCTTTTCTATAGATGCTGCAATTTTTAATAATTCATTCTTATTTATATTAGAGTTTACAACAATCTCTGTAACTTTAGGTTTTCCTTCTGTTATTGTTCCTGTTTTGTCTAATACAACAGTTTGAACTTTATGGGCAGTTTCTAAAGCTTCTGCAGATTTTATAAGTATTCCATTTTCAGCTCCTTTTCCTGTTCCAACCATTATAGCTACAGGAGTTGCTAAGCCTAATGCGCAAGGACAAGAAATTACAAGAACTGCTATTCCTATTGATAATGAAAATTCAAAGGATTTCCCAACAAGGAGCCATACTATTGTTGCAATTATTGATATTGAAATAACAACAGGAACAAAAACTCCACTTATTTTATCTGCAAGTTTTGCTATTGGTGCCTTTGAAGAACTGGCATCTTCTACTAAAGATATTATTTGTGCAAGAGTTGTATCATCTCCAACTTTTTCTGCTTTAAATTTAAAATATCCATTTTTATTTATAGTTGCAGCAATAACTTTGTCTCCAATATTTTTTTCTACTGGTATACTCTCTCCTGTTATTGCAGATTGGTCTATAGAAGAACTTCCTTGAATTATAACACCATCTACTGGTATACTTTCTCCTGGTTTTACTATGACAATATCATCTTTTAAAACCTCTTCTATTGGTACTATTACTTCTTTGTTATTTCTTAATATAGTAGCAGTTTTAGGTGCTAAATCCATAAGTTTTGTTATAGCTTCTGAAGTTTTTCCTTTAGATTTTTTTTCTAAATATTTTCCTAAAGTTATAAGGGTAAGTATCATTGCTGCTGATTCAAAATATAAATCCATATGATACTTTTCAACTAATTCAAAATCTTGAATTCCAAGACCATAACCCATACGATATATTGCAAATATACCATATACCATTGCTGCTGATGAGCCTATTGCAATTAAAGTGTCCATATTAGGAGACCCTTTAAATAAAGTTTTAAATCCAACTTGATAATATTTTCTATTTACATATACTATAACAAGTGCCAATAAAAATTGAGTCATTCCATAAGATATAGCATTTTCTAAACCACTAAGAAAAGAAGGAAGTGGTAAGCCCATCATATGCCCCATTGATATATACATTAATGGAATTAAAAAAGCAAATGAAATAATTAGGCGTTTTTTCATTTCTTTAATTTCATCTTCCACCCTCATTTTATCACTAACTTTTATTTCATTTTTATTTTTACTAAATACACTTGCTCCATATCCTGCAGAAGTAACTGCTTCAATTATATTATTTTCATCAATTACTTCTTCATTATAATGAACAACCATACTATTAGTAAGTAAATTTACACTAACGGAATTTATTCCTTCAAGCTTTTTCACTGCCTTTTCCACACTAGCTGAACAAGCTGAACAGGTCATTCCTGTAACATTAAATTTTTTATTCATCTTTTTTCGCTCCTTTCACCCCTCCCCTAGGGGGTGTATAATAAATATATCATTTCCTATTCATTTTTTCAATATATATTTATATTATTACCACTAAAAAATCTGCCTTCTAAACTGTTTATTTGCTACTATTTTTAAAAATTATTCAATTAAGATAATCTTCAAAAAAATAAAAAGGCAATATTATTTGCCATTTCAAATAATATTGCCTTTTTTTATTTTTACTTTAATTATTCAACATCTTGTAATGCTGCAAATCCTTCTTCTCCAGTACGAACCTTTATTACATTTTCAATGTTATAAACAAATATCTTACCATCTCCAATGTGTCCAGTATAAAGAACTTTCTTTGCAGTTTCTACAACAGTATCAACTGGAACTTTACTTACTACTATTTCTACTTTAATCTTAGGTAATAAGCTCATTTCAACTTCAACACCTCTATAGTATTCTGCACTACCTTTTTGAACACCACATCCAAGTACATGAACAACAGTCATACCAGTAACTCCTATATTGTTCATTGCTTGTTTTAAAGCTTCAAATTTACTTTCCTTAGCTATTATTACAACCTTCTTAATTGGTGGTTCTCCATCTTTTGTAACCTTATTTTCTGTCTTTTTAGTAGCTGCTACTACCTTTTCTACTGGTACTGCCTCCTCCATAGGAACAACCTTGCTAGTCTTAACTGTATTAGGTATAGTTGTATCTAAAGCTGGCATAAAGTCTGCATAAGAACTTGCTAATCCATGTTCTACCTTATCTAATCCAGCTATTTCTTCTTCTGCTGGTACACGAAGACCAATTGTTTCTTTAATTACTAAAAATACTATTGACATTGTTAATACAACCCAAGCAATTACAGATATAACACCTAAACATTGAATTCCTAAGAAGTGGAATCCTCCACCGTAAAATACACCATCTTCTAATGCAAAGAAACCTGTTAATATAGTACCTGTAGCACCACACATACCATGAACTCCTATAGCACCAACTGGGTCATCTATTTTTAATACTTTATCAATAAATTCTATACCAAAAGTTACTACAAATGCTGCAATTAATCCTATAAAGAATGCTCCAACTGGAGAAACTAAATCACAACCTGCTGTTATTGCAACAAGTCCTGCTAAAGAACCATTTAATGTCATTGAAACATCTGGTTTACCATATCTAAACCAAGTAATTAACATTGTTGCTACTGTTGCTGTTGCTGCTGCCATGTTTGTAGTTATAAAAATATTACCCATTGATGTTAATGTATCATCACCTGTTGCTGAAACAGTTGAACATCCATTAAATCCAAACCAACAGAACCAAAGAATAAATACTCCTAAAGCTCCAAGTGTTAAACTATGTCCTGGAATAGCTCTTGGTTTTCCATCTTTATCATATTTTCCAATACGAGGTCCTAGTATTTTAGCCCCTACTAAAGCTGCTACTCCACCAACCATATGAACTGCTGTTGAACCAGCAAAATCATGGAATCCAAGTTCTGAAAGCCATCCGCCTCCCCATATCCAGTGACCTGATATAGGATATATAACTAAACTTATAATTAAACTATAAACACAATATGATGAGAATTTAGTTCTTTCTGCCATAGCTCCTGATACTATTGTAGCAGCTGTTGCACAGAAAACTGTTTGGAAAATTATATATACAGGAAGTGGAAAAGTTAATCCTAAATGTGAATAATCACCTCTTATTAATAAATCTATTGTACCAATAAATCCATTTCCTTTTCCCATTAAAAGTCCAAAACCAATTACCCAAAATGCTAAAGTACCAATAGCAAAATCCATTAAATTTTTCATTATAATGTTACCAGCATTCTTTGCTCTAGTAAAACCTGTTTCTACCATAGCAAAACCTGCTTGCATAAAAAATACCAATACTGCCCCTAACAATACCCATATGGTATCTACTGATGAAAATTGTTGCATAAAAATTCCCCCTTAATAAATAAAAATAGACCTATACTTTATTTTGGGTTATAATGAAATTAAACCTTAAATAAAATACACGTCTTTGTGTAAGGTTTTGCTTACTAATAGGCACTAATGTTTTCTCAGTCTAAGGGAGTGACTGTAAACCAAAATACCAAAATACTCAAAGAGGATTAATAAACATTAGTGCCCTAAGTAAGCCTATATTAAAATGAATGATAGCTGTGTGTAATTAAACACTCCCTTAACGCGAAAAGGCGCTGTAGAATTTTAATAATTCTACAGCGCCTTTGCTGTTTATGCTTATATAATATTCTAAATTTATTTGTTTGTCAATATATTTTTAGAAAAATACCTTAAAACTTTTATACAAAATATACACCAATATAATTCCTAAAGAAATCCATAATAAAGCTACAATGTATGATGATTTATTTTTCTCCATATTAAAATATTTTCATACTCCTATATTCACTAATTAGGCTATTTAAAAAGTCTACTGTACTTATTGGTACTTTTCCAATAGAGGTTTCTCCTGCAAGAAGAAATCCATTTACTCCATTTTTTAAATGATTGAAAATACCTTCAACTTCTGATAAATTAGCTTCCTTTCCCTCTTTCATGCTATTTAAAATATGAGTAGCTATAATAATATCTTTTCCTTTTGCAAGTTTAATTATTCTATCTTCATAAATAGGAACATAAGATATTGAACTCTCTGGTATAAGGTCTCCTCTTCCTATTATTATTCCATCAGCTACTTCTAATATTTCTTTAATATTTTTTATTCCCTTTGGAGTTTCAATTTTGGCCCATATAATAGGTTTAAAATTAAAACTTTTTATATATTTTTTTAAATCAAATATATCCTCTTTTTTTTCTACAAAAGAGGCACTTATTATATCAACTTTATTTTCTATAGCCCACTTTAAGTCTTTTTTATCCTTTAATGATAACCCCAAACCATCTCTTTTAAAGCCCTTTATATTACATCCTTTTTCAGCTCTTACTATTCCACCTTTAATAGCTTCTGCTAATATTCCTGAAGAATTTTTATCTAATATTTTAAATTTCATTGTGTTATCCTTCATTGTTATTTCTTCAATATTATTATTAATTAAAAACTCATTATTTAAATTTAATGGAATAACTTTATTACTATTAAAAGCTCCATTTTGCCCTTCTTTTTTATAAATATCCTCTCCACAAAATAAAACTTTTTCTTTATTATAAACTTTTAAAACATATATAAGCTTAGATGATACTCTTATTTTCCTTCCTGAAAGGTCTTGAAGTATATGTATATTTTCATCAGTTTCTTTTGCTATCTTTATTATTTCTAAAAATTCCTCATAATTGCCATGAGAAAAATTTAGCCTAAGAACATTAGCTCCTGATTTTATTATTTCTTTAATAACTCTCTTTTCTTTAGTGCTTGGTCCTACAGTTGCTATTATATACATAAAATCCCCCTTTTATTTTCTCTATATTTAATCTATTAATAAAACTCTTTAAATATACTTTAGTTCTAAATAATATTTATATTTAATAAACTTTTACTATACTTCATATTAGGAGTGACTTTATGAAATTAAAAAAATTAATTACACCTTTAATATTTTCTTTATTTCTTACTAGTTGTAGTTTTAATGAGCCTAAATATATAAACCTTAAGAAAAAGGAAAGTATAAATTACTATTCTAATGAAGTCTATTTTAAAATTTTAAATAATGAAAAATATACTTTAACTATGTTTGATACAGATGTTTCAAAAAATACAACTATTGATGAAGAAGAACAGGTTATAATTGAAAATTTTTTAAGTTCTTTAACTTCCTCTAACTATCTAAAAAAGAGTGATGATATTTTAAATAAAGAAGCTTTTCATCTTATAATTAAATTTAATGACAATAGCACCTATGTATTTAATATTTATAATGAAAATTTAGTTACTATATATCCTTGGGATGGAGTATTTTCTGAAGATATTATAACCTCTGATAATGTGCCTTTAAGATACAACCTATATGATTTTTGTACTCATATAAAAAATAGAGCTAAACTTTCAGGTTAAATAAAAAGTAGAGTGAATATTTCTAATCACTCTACTTTTTTAAATTTTATTCTATTTAACTTCTTCTAAAAGTCTAAATACTCTCTTATTTAATAAAGGATGTACTTTATTTGGACATAACTCACTTAAAGGTTTTAATACAAAATATCTTTCTTCCATTCTTGGATGAGGTAAAATAAGTTCTTCATCTTCTAATATTAAATTATCATAAAAAACTATATCTATATCAATTATTCTAGGTCCCCATCTTAACTCTCTTACTCTCTTCATTTCATTTTCAATATTTAATAGCTTTTTTAATAAATCCTTTGGTGATAATAGAGTTTTTATTTTTAATGCCCCATTTAAAAATTCATCCTGTTCTAAGTATCCCCAAGGTTCTGTAACTATAAATGAAGATACCTTTTCTATTTTTGTATTTTCTAAATTTTTTATAAAAGATATGGCTTCATTAAGATTTTTTTCTTTATCTCCCATATTACTTCCTATTGAAAGATAAGCTTCATGCCAACTTCTTTCAATTTCAATAGCTGCATAATCTAAATGCCTTCCTATAGGAGCCCAAGGTTTTTTTAATGTAACTTTTACACTTTCAACTATTGGATAATTAATTAAAGTATATTCTGCTACCTTTTCAGCTGCAGTTTCAATTAAGTCATAAGAAGTTTTTGTAAATTCTTTTTCTATTCCATGACAAAGTTCACCATAGTGAACACTTTTAGTTAAATCTCCAGTTTTCCCTGCCTCTTCTAAACTTAAAGTTAATTCTAAGTCTAAAATAAACTTTTGTCCTAAAGTTTTCTCTTCTTGAAATACTCCATGATTTGCAAATATTTCAACATTTTTTAAATATATTTTATCCATAAATCCCTCTATTTAGCTGACAATATTTTATCTGTCATAACTGCTGCTCTTTTATTTTCTAATACATCATGAACTCTTATAAATTCACAACCTTTCATTATTCCAATTACTGTTGTTGCAACTGTTCCTTCAACTCTTTTATCTACTGGTAAATCTAATGCATTTCCTATCATTGATTTTCTTGATGTACCTAAAAGTATTGGAAGTTCTAATCTCTTTATAACATCAAGATTATTCATAACAATTAAATTTTCTTCATAAGTTTTAGCAAAACCTATTCCTGGGTCTAAGATAATATTTTCTCTCTTTACTCCAGCTTCCATTGCTATGTCTATACTTTCTATAAGGTCACTCATAACATCCTTCATTAAATTCTTATAAGGTATATTTTCTCTATTATGCATTAATATGCAAGGGACTTCATATTTTGCAGCAACCTTTGCCATATCTTTATCCTTTTTAAATCCCCATACATCATTAATTAAATCTGCACCAGCTTTTATTGCTTCCTCTGCTGTTTTTGCCTTATATGTATCTATAGATATTGGAATATCAAACTTTTCTTTTATTGCTTTTATTATTGGCACAACTCTCTTTATTTCCTCATCTGCTTCAACAACTTGGAAATTAGGTCTTGTAGATTCTCCACCTATATCAATTATGTCTGCACCATCTTTTATCATTTCTTCTACTCTCTTTATTGCTAATTCAAGTTCATTAAACTTTCCTCCATCTGAAAAAGAATCTGGAGTAACATTTAATATACCCATAATATAAGTTCTTTCACCTAAAACAAATTCCTTGTTACCAATTTTCATTTTTAATGCCCTCTTTCTTATTAAAATTTTATAGTGTAATTTTTTTTATTTTCATCCCAATAACATTTTTCTTTTCCTTTGCAATTAAAGCAATTTCTTGAAAGTTTATCACTTGTATATATTAATTTTGAAAGTTCATCTTCTGAATCCTTTCTGTGATTTTTAATAGCCTTTAATATTTCTTTTTTTTCTTCCTCTGAAAAATTTGTACTTTCTAATATCTCCTTTGAAAGAATTACACTTCCTTCATGATGAGGTGTTCCTTTTTCATATTCTAAAACTCTACCAATATCATGAAGAAGAGCTATAGCATATATAACTTCTTTAGAATATTTCATATTATTTTCTAATACCTGTATATAAGATATTCTTGCTACATCTAAAAAATGTTCTATTGTATGTTTACAAAAAATCCTTTCTTTTTCAAAGACTTCAATTTTTCTTACATATTCTAAGTATTTAGGATTACTTGTAATAATATCTATATTATTCATCCTTAGCTGTTAGCTCCTTCCTGTTTTTCTATTTCCATTTTATATGCTTTTTCAACACTTTTTATTATATCACTATTTTTATAATTTTTATCTTCAAATCTATTGACTTTCATTATTCCCATTAAACTATTTGTAAGAAATATTTCATCTGCATTTTTTATATCCTCTAAAGTTAGTTCTGTTTCTATTACACTAAAGTTTTTAACTACCCACATTCTTATTATTCCATTTAACAGACCACAGCTTATCTTTGGAGTATAAATTTTATTATTTTTTACAATAAATATATTAGCACAATTTGTTTCTGCTACATATCCTTTTTCATTTAAAAATAAAGTATCTTTAAAGCCCTCTTTATTAGCTTTATCTTTTTCAATTATATTTTCTATATAATTTGTTGATTTAACATAAGAAAGTAATGATGTACTATTTCTTATTACCTTTGATAGTTTTAAACTACTTCCCTTTATATAATCTTCTTTTTTATAAGGTATCTCCCTTTCTGTTATTATAATATTTTTAGGAGTTACTAAAACTTTTACTCCTTTGTTTTTTATAAAATTAAGTGAAATATAATCTAAAAGCATTTCTTCTTCTAATTCCTCTAAGCCAAGCTTTTCCATTCCACTTTTTAATCTTTCTATATGCTCTTTTAAAAATATAGGTTTTTCTAAAAAAAGTATTGTTTCAAAAACTCCTTTTCCAAAGAAAATCCCTTCATCTAAAATAGCTTCTCCTTGTTTATATATAATTCTTCTCATTTTTATAACACCCTCATTAAAGCCTTTCCTTTATCTATTGTTTCAAACCACTCATCCTCTTCTTTAGAGTCATAAGTAATTCCTCCTCCTACTCCAAAATAGGCTTTATTATCTTTTTTAATTATTGTTCTTATAACTATATTAAAATCACAATTCCCTCTTAAATCAAAATATCCTATAGAGCCTGTATATAAATTTCTTCTTAATCCTTCAAGTTCTTCAATTATCTCCATAGCTCTTATTTTAGGAGCTCCTGTTATGGAGCCTCCTGGGAAACATTCTCTTATACATTTTACAGCAGATACTCCCTCTTCTAATTCTCCTTCTATAGTAGAAACAAGGTGAAACACTGTTGCATATTCTTCTATTTTAAAAAGTTCTGTAACCTTAACTGAATTAGGCTTACATACCTTACTTAAATCATTTCTTTCTAAATCTACAATCATTAAAAGTTCTGCTTTATCTTTTTCTGAATTTTCAAGAGCTTTTCTATTTTCCATATCCTCTAAGAAACTTTTTCCTCTTGGTCTTGTTCCTTTTATAGGTCTTGTATGTACCTTTTTATCTTTTACATATAAAAATCTTTCTGGTGAAGAGCTTATAACTTGAAAATCATTAAAGTTCATAAAGACTGAAAAAGGAGCTTTATTTATACTTCTAAGTTTTTCATAAATAGAAAAAGATTTTTCTTTATTATAACACCATATTTGCCTTGTCATATTTGCTATATAAACATCACCATTTCTTATATATTCTTTAAGGCTTAAAATTGCTTTTTCATAGCTTTCCTTTTCAAAATTAGAAGTAAATTTATTACTACTTTCTGTTACCTTTACTTCTAAATCTTTCTTATAATTTTTTAATTTTTCTTCAATATCTTCTATTTCTTCTCCCATTCCTAAAGAAGAAATATATGTTTTTTTATTTTGAATATCAAATATTATAAGATTATTATAAAAATTAAATATAGCATCTGGTATTTCTATTTCTTTTTTAGCTGTCTTTGGAAGTACTTCTAGTTTCCTTCCTATATCATAGGAAAAATACCCTATAGCACCTGATACAAAGGGAATATTACTTTCATAATTAATCTTATACTTATTTATAAGATTATCTAAGGCTATAAAGGGGTCTTTTTCTTTTATCTCCTTTCCATTTACATATGAAATATTATCTTTATATGTAAAGTTTAAAAAAGGATTTAATCCTATAAAAGAAAACTTTGATAAATTTTTATCTTCCTTTGAACTATCTAAAAAAACAGTGTCTTTTTCATCTTTAAATATTTTATATACATAAAATGGATTAAAATTATTTTTTAATTCTTTTATTTTAAAGTTTATTTCTCTCAAAATTTTTACACTCCATAATAAAATTATTTAAAAGCTTATGGCCTTCTTCTGTAAGTTCTGCTTCTGGATGAAACTGAACTCCATATATAGGATAATTTCTATGTTCTATTCCCATTATTACTTTATCCTTTGTTTCTGCTGTTATTTCTATTTCTTTTGGCAAGGTTTCTCTATCTATAATAAGAGAATGGTATCTTGTAACCTTTAAAGGATTTTTTAAATTTTTAAATATTCCTTTATTATTATGATAAACTTCACTTACTTTTCCATGTATAGGATAATCTCCTTTTATTATTTTTCCTTTAAATGAATATCCTATACATTGATGACCTAAACATATTCCAAGTATAGGTAGCTTTCCTTTAAATTCATTTATTATATCTAAACATATTCCTGCTTTTGTAGGGTCTTTAGGTCCTGGGGATATTATTATTCCTTCAATATTTTTCTTCTTTATCTCTTCTATAGTTATCTTATCATTTCTATAAACTAATATTTCTTCATCTAATTCTTTAATATATCTTACTAGATTATAAACAAATGAATCATAATTATCTATCATTAATAGCATAATTTTTTTCTCCTTAAGTTTCTTTAAGCCTTTTTCTTTAATTTTTTAATAATTTACTATAAAATAAAAAACATAAATATTATTTTAAAGTAAAATTGTATATTATAAAAATAACAAATTAAATTATAACATATTTACATATTGAAAGGAATTAATACAATGATAAAAGTTGATTTGCATACACATAGCACCTGTTCTGATGGTCTTCTTACTCCAGAAGAAGTAGTAGAAAGAGCTTATAAAAAATCTGTAAAATATTTAGCTTTAACAGACCATGATACAGTTAAAGGACTTGATATTGCTAAAAAAAAGGCTAAAGCTTTAGGAATTAATTTTATTCCTGGAATTGAGCTTTCTACTGATTATAATGGAGAAAGTATTCATATTTTAGGCTTTTTTAAAGATGAAAGCTATAAAAATCAAGAATTTCTTAATTTTCTTAAATCCCTTAAAGAAAAACGTGACTTAAGAGCTATAAAAATCATTGAAAAACTTAAAGAAGAATTTAATATTATAATTGATAAAAATAGTATTTTTAAAAAAGCAAAGGGAAATGTTATTGCAAGACCTCATATTGCCTATGAAATTATAGAAAGTGGATATAATTACACTAAAGATGAAATATTTAATAAACTTATTGGGAAAAACTGCCCTGCATATGTTCCTACAACTAAAATTTTAACTGAAGAAGGAGTAAAACTTTTAAAAAAATATAATGCTTTAGTATTTTTAGCTCATCCAATTTTAATAAAAAAATCTCCTCTTACAGATTTTTTACCTTTTAATTTTGATGGAATTGAAGGAGTTTACTTTCAAAATTCAAAGGAAGATGAAGAAAGATTTATTAAATTTGCTTTAGAAAATAATCTTCTTATAAGTGCAGGTTCTGACTGTCATGGAGACTTTAATGGAGATAGTAGACATGGAGATATTGGTTGTATGGATTTAGATGAAAAATATTTAAAAGCTTTTTGTAATAAATATTATTCTTAAAAAATTTTTTATAATTTATTCTATTTTTTTAACTTATTTCTTTTATTAAGCTTTATTATTAATTTAAAAAGTTATCTATAATTTTAAATGTATAAAAAATAAAAATAGTAGTTCTCTTATATAAGTTTTTCATACAAGAGAACTACTATTATTTTATTTTATGTCACTTACTGCATTCATTCTAGATGTAATAGTATCAACAGCTGTTATATCTGACATTTTTGAATGTCTATAGTTAACTGCTGCAGCTTCTATAATAACTGCTATATTTCTTCCTGGTCTTACTGGAAGGGTAAGTTTTTTAATTTTTACTCCTAGTATTTCCATATATTCATCATCTATTCCTAATCTATCATAGTCTGAATCATCTTTCCAATGTTCAAAATGCATAGCTAAAGTTATTCTTTTTTTAGATTGAACAGAACTTAGACCATATAAAGCTGTTACATCTATTATTCCAATTCCTCTTACTTCAAGCATTCCAAAAGTAATTTCAGGAGAACGACCTAAAAGCTCTCCATCAACTTCTTTAATATCTACAGCATCATCTGTAACTAATCTATGACCTCTTTTTATAAGCTCTAAGGCAACTTCACTTTTGCCAATTCCACTTTCTCCTGTTATTAAAATACCTACACCATAAACATCCATTAAAACTCCATGAATTCTTGTTTCTGGTGCTAAATTATCAGCCATATACATTGTGTAATTTGTTACAAGCTTTGTTGTTGAAAGATTACTTCTTAAAACCCATATATTTTTATTTTTAGCTACTTCTATAAGTTCTTTATGTGGTTCTAAATGTCTTGATATTACTATACAACTTAAATTTTCATAAGAAAAAAATTTTTTTAATCTTTTTTTTCTAACTTCTGCTTTCATATCTTCTAAAAAGCTCCATTCAGCTTTTCCTATTACTTGAAGTCTTTCTGGTGTAAAATAATTATAAAAACCTGCAAGTTGAAGCCCTGGTCTGTTTACATCGTTTACTGTTATTAATTTATCTTCTTCTCCTTCAAGTAATACTTCTAAGTCAAAATCTTCTATAAATTTTTTTATTGTTACTGATGCCACTTACTTCTTCCTCCCTTTTTCTTTGGTTCTATACCATCTAATTGTGCTTTAAAGTTACGTTTTACATTATCTAAATATCTTTTTCTACAAAGTGCTTGTAATTCCTTTTCTTCCTCTGTTAATCCCTTTTCTTGGCTTTTTTTATAAAGGAAATTAATATTTTCAATAACCTCTTCTATTTTCATTGAATCTATTTTTTCTTTTAAACTCATCTTAAAAATTCTCCTTAATTATTTCTACTTAGGTTTATTTTACATATATTTTCTTATATTATCAATATTTCTTTCGACATTTTATAACTCTATATATTATATTTTATACAATTTTAATATATTTAACAAAAATAAAAATACCTCAATATAAAATTGAGGTATTGAATGCTATTATTTCCCAACATGCCGGTGCCTATACATCCAAACCTGCTACTCGCAGGTGGGTTAAGCTTCAGATTACTTCTGCCTTCTTCTAGTTACTAAAGCCCGACATCCATAACCATATTGCGAATCCCGTATATATAATGTAGGTTGAACATAATAAGCTTGTCGCACACATCAGGAATGTTTTCTATAAACATTATAACACATTATTTTAACAATGCAATATATTATTTTATTCCATATATTCCATTAATATGTCATCCATATCATCAAGTTCTTCATTTGTTATTATTGCTACAAATTTCATATAATCAGCTGTTTTAGCAGTCATTTCTAGTGCTTTATGAGCTGTTATAACTTCAAATTCTTCGCTTACTTCTTCCATTACTTCTTCTACATTATCATTTGCTATGTCACTTAAATAGCTTAAATACCAATCAGTATACCACTCTGCACTTTCACTTTCTAAGTCACTTTCCTCATTTGCATAAGCTCTAGCTGCACTTAATTCATCTTTATCAAAATCATAATAAAACTTAATTATAGAATAGTTTTCTTCAGATTTTATTTCTTCTATTTCTGATAAACCATTATCTTGTAAAAAATCTTCTATTTCTGATATTTCCATATATATGTAACTCCTCTAATAAATTAATTTCTTATATTCTTTTTTAACTGCAAGAAATTCTTTATCATCTTCTACTAAATTTAATTCTTCTTTTCCTTCTATATTATCAACTCTAAATATAAGAATATCTTCGTTTTCATTACCTATTTGTGATAATAATAAATATTCTTTATCTTCTAAATATATTCTTGCTACTGCTTCAAAATCAACTTTATTACCATCTTCGTCTTTAAAAGACATAATTTGTCTTTCTTCCATTTTTTAATCATCTCCTACTGTTCTTATAATCATATACTACCTTATTTTATTAAAAGTCACAATATTTTTATTATATTAGATTAGTTATATTATCTTTTTTAATAATATATTCTAAATGAAGTGCTCTAGTTAAAGAAACATAAAGAAGTCTTTCATCTAATAAATTACTTTTATAATTTTCTTCACTTGGATTAAATATTATAGTAGCATCAAATTCTAATCCTTTAGTTAAATAAGATGGAATTATAACAAAATTATTATCCATTGTTTTTTCTTTACCCTTTATTAAAGCAAATTTATTTTTACTTTTTCTTTTTAAAACTTTAGATAAATTTAAAGCTTCATTTCCATCTTTAGTTATTATAGCAATACTATTTTTTTCTTTTTCTATTACTTCTTTAACTATTTCATCAATTTTTTTTGCACAATCTTCTTCTGAAGAAACTTCTATTGTTTTAGGTTTTTCTCCATGTCTTAATACTGGAAGAGCATTTTTAAGGCCAAGATTTTGAGATTCTAATGCTTTTTTTGCAAAATCTATTATTTCTACAGTTGACCTATAGCTTTGAGTTAACTGAATATAAGTAGCATCTCCATTAAATAAGCCTTCTGTTATATCTTCCCACTTTTCAATTCCTTTGTAATAATAAATTCCCTGAGCTAAGTCTCCAACTAAAGTTAAAGAATTTCCCTTTGCTAGTTTATTTACAACATATATTTGAAAAGGACTATAATCTTGAACTTCATCTACTACAATATGTTGATACTTTTCTTTTTCTAAAACTCCCTCAAGAAGAATTTTTATATATGAAAGAGCTGCTAAATCATCTTCATCTATTATATTTTCATTATAGTTTTTATTATATTCTTCTTTCATAAAAGCATATAATTCTTTTGAAATTTTTCCATCTGTTGCTATATAAAACAATTCTTCATTATTAAAAAAGTTATAATATATATCTTTTGAATCAATTTCTCTCCATCTTTTAAAATAATCATTAAATTCATTTTTAGAGTTCTTTTTTATATTATCCTTTATCTTATCTCTTTCATTATAAATTTCTATAAGTTTTTCTCTTCTTTCTTTAGAATCTTCTAAACTGTTTCTTATACTTTGAATTCTTCCTTCCCATTCTCTATCTACTTTTAATATAAGTTGTTCTATTCTTTCTTTTAATTTTAAATTTAAATATCTTTTTATTTCATCTTTTCTTTTGTTAATAGGATAACTTCTTAAATCTTTAGTGTATAATCTTCCTATTTCCTTTCTGTTAAATAGAATTTCATCACCAATTTTAATGTGCTTTATCTCTAATGCTTCCCCTTCTATTAAAGATATATACCTATCAAGAAATTTTCTAAATTCCATTGAGCCTCTAAGTTTTGAAGATTTTAATGTTAAATTTACTTTATCTTTATTTTCTTCTTCCATTACATATTTTAATTTTTCATCTTTATTATATATTTTACCCTTTATTTTAAATTGTTTAGAAACAAGTTTTTCAAAGGTACTTTGTTTAACTTCCCCTGCTCCAAGGTTTGGTAAAATTTCTGATATATAATCTAAAAATAGGGTGTTTGGAGCTAAAACTAAAATATCATTTCCTTTCATAGTATCTCTATATCTATATATTAAATAGGCAAGTCTATGAAGTGCTATTGTAGTTTTCCCAGAACCTGCAGAACCTTGAACTATTATAGGAAGATTTTTTGGCCATCTTATTATGTCATTTTGTTCTTTTTGAATTGTTGCTACAACTTCCTTAAGTTTTTTTCCTCTGCTTTCCTCTAAGTTTATCTTTAAAAATTCATCAACAAGCTCCTTTCCTTCTTCTCCATTTATCATAAGCTCGTTTATTCCTTCATCAAAGATTTCTTTTATATCTCCATTTTTAAATAAAAACTTTCTCTTTAATGTAAGAGTGCCATTTATAACTCCTCCTGGGGCTTTATAACTTGCTTCTCCTCCTGTTCCACTATAATAAAGGTCTGCAACTGGTGCTCTCCAATCAACAACAACCTCTTCTCCTTCTTTAGTATTAATTATTCCTTTTTTACCTATATAAATACTTTCATCAAGTCTTTTATGCTCTCTAAAATCAATTCTTCCAAAGTAAGGTTCTTCTAAAGCTTCTTTAAAGCTATTAATATCCTTTGCTAAAACATTATAAATTTTCTCTGTAGTTTCTTTTTCTTCACTATAACTTCCTTTAGCTTCTTTACTTAAAGCTCTTACTTTACTTTCTACATTATCAAGATTTTTTTGTTTTTCTTCTAATTCATCCTCTATAAGCTTTCTTTTAACTGAAAGAACTTCTTTTTCTTCTTGCATTTTATCTTTCATAAAACTACCTACCTTTAAAAAAATCACTTTTACCATTATAGCAAAAAATATAATCTTATTGAATATAGTTTAAAAAAAGTGAAAAAAATCTTAGGTTATTATTTTATTTAGCCATTTTTCTAAATCACTGCTTCATAAAATAATACGCCTAAGATTTTAAATATAACTTTATTATTTTTTAACTAAATACTTTTTTAGCTATTTCTGCAGATTCTTTTGCATCCTTTGCATAATAATCTGCCCCTATCATATCTGCATATTCTGGTGTAAGAACAGCACCACCTACAAATACTTCACCCTTATATCCATCTTCTTTTAATGCCTTTATTGTAGCTTCCATACTCTTTAAGGTAGTTGTCATAAGTGCACTTAATCCAACAAGTCTTACTCCATTTTTCCTTGTTTCAGAAACTACAGTTTCTATAGGTACATCTTTTCCTAAATCTATTACTTCATATCCATAGTTTTCTAATATAACCTTAACTATATTCTTTCCAATGTCATGAATATCTCCTTCAACTGTAGCTAAAATTATCTTTCCTTTTGAAATTCCTGCTTCACTTTTTAAAACAAGTCTTTCCTTTATAACTTCAAAAGCTTTTTGCACTGTTTCTGCAGATTGTATAAGTTGTGGAAGGAATATTTCCCCTACTTCATATTTCTTTCCTACCTCATCAAGGGCTGGAATTAAAAGCTCATTTACAACTTCAAGTTCTTCCATATTTTCTAAAGCCTCTTCTGTAGCCTTTTTAGCTTCATCTTTAAGACCTTTTATAACAATATATTTTATATCTCTTTCTCCTAAGTCTTTATCATCTTTTTTACTTTCAGCTGTTTTTACTCCTCTTTCAACCTTTGCATTACCATATAAAGAAATAAACTTTTCTGAACCCTTATCTATATTAGCAAGGACATTATATGAATTTATAACATCCATCATTCCTCTGCTATTTGGATTCATTATAGGTAAGTCTAATCCATTTGCAATAGCTAAAGCTAAAAAGGTTTCATTAATTAAATCTCTGCAAGGAAGACCAAAGGAAATATTAGAAACTCCTAAAAGAGTTTTTACTCCTAATTCTTCTTTTACTTTTCTAACAGCTTTTAAAGTTTCTTGAACTTCAGCTTGTTGAGCAGAAGCTGTTAAAACTAAACAGTCTATAAATACATCCTTTTTTTCTATTCCATAATCTGCTGCTCTTTTTACTATCTTTTGGGCTATTTTAAATCTTTCCTCACAAGTTGGTGGAATTCCTCTCTTATCTAGTGTTAATCCAACAACACTTGCTCCATATTTTTTAACTACAGGAAGAATTTTATCTAAAACCTCATCTTCTCCATTAACAGAGTTTACAATAGGCTTTCCATTATATTTTCTAAGGCCTGCTTCTATTATATCTGGATAAGAGGAATCTATTTGAAGAGGAGCATCTATAATGCTTTGAATTTCTTTAATTACCTTTAGCATCATTTCCTTTTCATCAACCTCTGGTGCTCCTACATTTACATCTAGTATTTCAGCACCTGCCTCTACTTGCTCAATAGCTTGTTTTAAAACATAATCTAAATCATTATTTTTTAAAGCTTCTTTAAATATCTTCTTACCAGTTGGATTAATTCTTTCTCCAATTACCTTTACACCTTCAATTTTTACTATTTTTGAAGGAGTACATACAGCTGAAAAATTTACTTTTTCTCTCTGAACTCTTTTATTATTATCTGCAATTTCTCTAAGAGCTTTTATAAAGTCTGGAGTTGTACCACAACATCCTCCAATTATACTTACACCTTCATCTACAAACTTCTTAATCCAACTTGAAAATTCATCTACTGTTATATCATATACAGTTTCTCCAAAGGATATTTTAGGAAGTCCTGCATTTGGTTGAGTCATTACCGGAAGATTTGTTGAAGATATTATTCTCTTTACTATAGGCATTAATTCTTTAGGTCCTAAAGAACAATTAACTCCAACAGCATCTGCTCCTAATCCTTCTAAAGTTATTGCCATACTTTCTGGAGTACATCCTGTAAAGGTTCTTCCATTTTCCTCAAAGGACATTGTACAAAATACTGGTAAATTAGTATTTTCTTTAACTGCAAGAAGGGCTGCTTTAGTTTCATAAAGGTCTGTCATAGTTTCTAAAAGAATTAAATCTGCCCCTGACTTTTCCCCTTGAACAACTTGTCTTTTAAATATTTCATAGGCTCTATCAAAACTTAAAGTTCCCATTGGCTCTAAAAGATGTCCTATTGGTCCAACATCTAATGCTATATAAACATTTTTATCTTCCCTTGCTTCTTGTGCTATTTTTACAGCAGAATCTATAATTTCTTCTACTGAAAAGCCAGTACTTTCAAGCTTTAATTCATTTGCTCCAAAGGTATTTGTTGAAATAACCATAGCTCCATTGTCTATATATTCTTTATGTATCTTTTTTATTATTTCTCTTTCTCTTATATTTAAAACCTCTGGATTTTCCCCAAGCTTTAGCCCATTTTTCTGAAGCATTGTCCCCATAGCTCCATCAAACACCAAAATATTATCTTTTATTAATTCTTTAACTTCCACAGCTTTTCCCCTCTCTTCTAAAACTACAGTTTTCATAGTTTTTACAAACTTCACAGCCCTTTTTCTTAACTTCCATATCCTTTGGAATTAAGCCTATTATAGCTGTTACAGATTTTCTTGGCATTAGTAAATTACTTTCTGAAACTGTAAGTCCTATTGTTTTATCTGCTCTTAGTGCATTTACAAAATTCTTTTGTACATCTAATGGTAAATCTCCATATCCTGGACTATATCTAAAGGTTATTCCTAAATTTTCTTTTAAGGCTTCTTCTTTAACCTTTTCTTCAATTTTATCACATATTTCTTCAACTGCTGTTGTTGCACAAGAATCTAATATTAATGCCTTTGTAAGATTTATTCTTTCATATAATCTTGTTTTTTGTTCTATAAAATTTCCTAAAGTTACAGCCATTAAAACTACTTTTTCAGCAGATTTTAAATGCTCTTTTATGTCATTTCCTTCTAAAATTAAATTTGTTCCATCAATTAATACCCCATTATCAACTAATGTTTTTGTATATTCTGCATAAACAAATTTAGGGTTTATTATATTTTTAGTTTCTTCAATACATTCAGTAATTAAATTATTAATATTATCATCTATTTTTTGAGAAGACTTATAGCCTAAATATCTAAGAACTTCTTCTCTAGGAATATTTATTTCACCTAATTGAAACATATTATTCACCATAAATATTTAAAGAAAATCCTTTCTCTAAAGCTTCTTTTGCATATTCCTTTGCTCCAAATAGTGATAAATCTCTATAATTTCCACATTGTATTTCATTTGCAGCAGGCATTTCTTCAGCTTTTAATACATCTTTTAATGCACTTTCTAAAGCATTTTTTATTTCTTCTGGGTTTCTATCTCCCCATATACTTAGATAAAATCCTGTTCTACATCCCATTGGAGATAAATCTATAACACCATCTAAATAAGTTCTAAGTTCATGGGCTAATAAATGTTCAAGTCCATGCATAGCAGCTGTACCAAAAGATTCTTTATTAGGTTGAAGAAATCTTAAGTCAAACTTACTTACCTTGTCTCCTTTTTCTCCTTCTAAAACACAACACTTTCTTACATAAGGTGCTTTAACCTTTCTGTGATCTAATTCAAAACTTTCTACCTTTTCCATTATATTATCCTCCTAGTTTTGTATTTAAATTATTTTAACTAAATAAAATTTCATTTTATAAAAAATACCTAAAGAAAACTTCTCTAGGTATAATAATACTAAAATCACTGTCTTGTTTCAACTAAACATAATAATTATCTTTTTAATAAAAGAAGTACTATAGATGTAAGACTACAAACTAAACTTATAAGTATTATGTAACTTACAACTTGATTTGTACTCATTCCTCTTTCTTTTAATCTAAAATGCATTTGACTTCTATCAGCTTGATATACTGGTTTTCCCTCACGAAATCTTTTATATATAACAAATAAATTATCAAATATAGGTACTGCTAATGCTAATATTGGAATAAAAAGACTCATCACTGTAGTACTTTTAAAAGCTCCATCTAAAGCTATTATACTTAATAAAAATCCTATAAGATTTGCTCCTGAATCACCCATAAATATTTGAGCTGGATGTTTATTAAATTTTAAAAATCCAAGTATAGCTCCTCCTAAAACACAACAAGTTAGTGCAGACCATTCTTGACCTAATATTATTGCTGCAAAGAAAAATGTAAAACAAGAAACTAAAGATATACCTCCAGCTAATCCATCCATTCCATCAGACCAATTAATTACAGTAGTAACACCAAATATCCATGTTATTGTTAATATAAGCTGAAGCCATTCTGGAAGAAATATATATGTATTTGTAAAAGGATTATCAAAGCCTGTAAAAACAACTCCATTTTTATATACTATAAATGCTGCTAAAATCTGAACTGCAAATCTTGGATAGATAGGGAATTCCTTTCCTACAGATTTATAGTGGTCATCAACTAATCCTATTCCTAATATTAAGGTAGAGGCTATAAATACAGCTAATTGAAAATCAAATCTTTGCACTCTAAGTAGAAAATATATACTAAAAAATGCTATATACATTCCCACTCCTCCACATAATGGAATAGGTGCTCTATGTTGTTTTCTCTTAGTTGGTTTATCAGTAAACCCTAACTTAATTGCTAACTTCATTAACATTGGCATAATTAAATAAGCCATAAAAAAAGCTAACAATACTCCTAATATATATTTCATAAATATACTCCTTATCTTCTTGTGAATAAGCTAACTATTAATTTTTCTAAAATAAATTAATTATGGTTACATTGTTTTAACATTTATAATGAATTATAATCATTTACATAAAATTATACTATTATATGATTTTTTTATCAATTACAAATATCTTAATATTACTTTAATAAATTATATACAAAAAAACATAGTGAATATATAATTTCCTATGGACTAAAAAAAGATATTAAAGTAGAAAATTCTACCTTAATATCCTTTAAATATTTTATCCTCTTTGGTCTATCATACTCTTAACTTTCATAAGTCTTGTAGTTGCAGCTCTTTCGTTTTCGTCAAGCTTCATTCTTATATATCTGATAGTTTCTTTTAATTGAGGAATTGTCATATATTCAAGAGCATTAACTCTTCTTCTAGTTTTCTCAATTTCATCTGCCATAAGTTGCCCTGATTTTTCTACCTCTGCAAGTTCTAAAAGCTTTGGAAGTATGCTATATAACTTAGATATAGCATCATCAAGTTCAGAAGAAGTATTTGCAAATCCATAAGGGAAAATGCTTCCCTCATCCCCTTCAAGCTCACGCTTAAAATTCATTACAGGAACTGGTACACTCATAACATTCTTCTCACCAACTTCAACAGTTATGTGTTCTTTTGGACAAGCTATAGCTTCCTCTAAAAATTCTGAACTCATTACAGCTCTTGCCATAACAAAATCCTTTAAAGAACCTTCTAATTCAGCTTCAACTTCTTTTCTTAAAGTGTTGTTATATTTTATAAGATTAATGAATTGTCTCATTAATTCATCTTGCTTATCCTTTAGAAGCTTATGGCTTCTTGTTGAGGTTGCTAGTCTTTTCTTTAGCTTAGTAAGTTCCATTCTGGTTGGATTAACATTTAAAATTGCCATAGGCTATTCTTCCTTTCTTGGCATATATTTTTCAAGGTATTCATCTCTAATTCTCTTAAGTTCTGTCTTAGGAAGCATACTTAATAATTTCCATCCAAGATCTAGAGTTTCAGTAATTGTTCTGTTTGTAGTAAATCCTTGAGAAACATACTCTTCTTCAAAGGCTTCTGCAAACTTTGCAAGTTTTTTATCAGTTTCTGAAAGTGCTGATTCACCTAAGATAGCTGATAATTCTTTTGCTTGCTTACCTTGAGCATAAGCTGAGAATAATTGGTTCATTGTATCAGCATGGTCTTCTCTTGTCTTATTTTTACCAATACCTTTATCTTTAAGTCTTGATAGAGAAGGTAAAACATCTATTGGAGGCATTATACCTTTTTTGTATAATTCTCTTGAAAGAATTATTTGTCCTTCTGTTATATATCCAGTTAAGTCTGGAATTGGGTGTGTTTTATCTTCTTCAGGCATTGTAAGTATAGGAATTTGAGTTATTGAACCTTCTTTTCCTTTTATTCTTCCTGCTCTTTCATATAAAGTTGAAAGGTCAGTGTAAAGATATCCTGGATATCCTCTTCTTCCTGGAACTTCTTTTCTAGCTGCTGATATTTCTCTTAATGCTTCTGCATAGTTTGTAATATCAGTCATAATAACAAGAACGTGCATTCCTTTTTCATAAGCTAAGTATTCAGCTGTAGTTAATGCCATTCTTGGAGTAGCTATTCTTTCAATAGCTGGGTCAGATGCTAAGTTCATAAATAGAACTGATCTATCTATAGCACCAGTCTTTTTAAATTCATCAACGAAGAATTGTGCTTCTTCAAAAGTTATACCTATAGCTGCAAAAACAACGGCAAACTTAGAATCTGAGTTAAGAACTTTTGCCTGTCTAGCAATTTGTGCTGCTAATTGTGCATGAGGAAGACCTGATGCAGAGAACACTGGAAGTTTTTGTCCTCTAACTAGGGTATTAAGTCCATCAATAGCAGAAATTCCTGTTTGAATAAATTCTGATGGATAGTCTCTAGCCATTGGGTTTATAGCTTCACCATTTATGTCTCTTCTTTCTTCTGGAATTATTTCAGGACCATTATCATTTGGTCTACCCATTCCATCAAAAACTCTTCCTAACATATCTTCAGAAACACCAATTTCAAGTGGTCTTCCTAAGAATTTAACTTTAGTACCTTTTAGATTAATTCCTGTAGAACCTTCGAAGATTTGTACCATTGCTTTAGAGCCATTAACTTCTAGAACCTTACCTCTTCTTTTTTCTCCAGTTTGTAATTCTATTTCAACTAGTTCATCATATTTAACACCTTCAACACCTTCAACAACCATCAAAGGTCCAACAACTTCAGTAACTGTTCTGTATTCCTTAAGCATCTAGTACACCTCCCTCATTAATTAAGTTATCAATTATAGCTTTTAAATCTACTGCTATTTGGTCAATCTTTTCTATTTCATCTTCATGAACATACTTACTTCTTGCTATTCTATCAATAATTTCATCTTGTTCTAATATCTTATTTAAATAAACTCCAGCTTTTAATGCTCTTTCAGCTTCTCTTCTGAAAGTAATTATAAGCTTTAACATCTTATATTGTTTATCTAATGATGTATAAGTATCTATTTCATGGAATCCATTTTGTTGAAGATAGTCTTCTCTTATTGATTTTGCAACTTGAAGTTTTAATCTATCTGATTCTGATAAAGCATCTATACCAACAAGTCTTACGATTTCTTGAAGGTTAGCTTCATCTTGAAGTATAGACATACATTCTTGTCTTAAGCTAGACCAATCTGAAGCAACATTTTCATCCATCCATTTGTCAATACTATCTTGATATAATGAATATGAATTTAACCAGTTAATTGATGGGAAGTGTCTTTGATATGCAAGTTGAGCATCTAGTCCCCAGAACACCTTAACAATTCTAAGTGTTGATTGTGAAACTGGTTCTGATATATCCCCTCCTGGAGGTGATACTGCACCAATTGCTGTAATTGCACCTTCTCTTCCATCTTTACCTAAACATACAACTTTACCAGCTCTTTCATAGTAATCTGCAAGTCTTGAACCTAGGTAAGCTGGGTATCCTTCATCACCAGGCATTTCTTCAAGTCTACCAGACATTTCTCTTAAAGCCTCTGCCCATCTTGAAGTTGAGTCTGCCATAATTGAAACTGAATAACCCATATCTCTAAAGTATTCTGCAATTGTTATTCCTGTGTAAATAGAAGCTTCTCTAGCTGCAACTGGCATGTTTGAAGTATTAGCTATAAGAACTGTTCTCTTCATTAAGCTTTCGCCAGTTTTTGGGTCTTTTAGTTCTGGGAATTCATTTAAAACGTCTGTCATTTCGTTTCCACGTTCACCACAACCAACGTAAACAACTATTTCAGCATCTCCCCATTTAGCTATTTGGTGTTGAACAACTGTCTTACCAGCTCCGAATGGTCCTGGTACTGCTGCTGCTCCACCTTTTGCTACTGGGAAGAAAGTATCTATAACTCTTTGCCCTGTAGTCATTGGAGCTGCTGGGTTTAATTTTTGTGCATATGGTCTACCTTTTCTTACAGGCCATTTTTGCATTAATTTAATATTTTTATCTCCATTTGCAGTTTCAACTACTGCAACTGTTTCTTCAATTGTGAAATCTCCACTGTTTATTGATTTTATTGTGCCTTCAATTCCATAAGGAATCATTATCTTTTGAACAACAACTGTTGTTTCTTGAACTGTACCTATAACATCTCCAGAAGAAACCTTATCTCCTACGTTAGCAGTAGCTACAAAAGGCCATTTCTTCTCTCTGTTTAATGATGGAACTGCAATACCTTTCTTTAAGAATGCTGATTGAGCAGCTTCCATAAATGCATCTAGTGGTCTTTGTATTCCATCAAACATTGATTCTATAAGTCCTGGTCCAAGTTCTACACTTAGTGGTTCTCCAGTTGTTATAACTGGGTCTCCAGGTCCTATTCCTGCAGTTTCTTCATATACTTGGATTGATGCCTTATCTCCTCTCATTTCTATGATTTCTCCAATAAGACCACTTTTTCCAACTTTACAAACATCATATATATTTGCTTCATCCATACCTTCAGCAACAACTAAAGGTCCTGAAACTTTAATTATCTTTCCGGTCTTCACCTTACCAACCTTCCTTCCTATAAAATATTAACGCCTACAGCTTTTTCTACGTTATCACTGATTCTTTGAGTACCTATATTTAATGTTCCTTGATTACTTGGAATTAATATTACAGCTGGAAGTACCATTTTATTGTATCTTTCAATAGTTTCTTCAATATCCTTTGCAACTTGTTCAGTTACAAATATAACTGCGTAATCATTCATTGCCATTTTATCTATAGTTTTTCTAGCCTCATCAGGTTCTACAACAGGGAAAACGTCTATTCCTAAAGCTTTAAATGCTAAAACTGAATCTTTATCTCCAACAACACCTATTTTTTTATACATAAATATCACGCAGCCTTTCTCTAATTACTTCCCCAGTAATATTATTGAGTTTGCCAACCATAATAATTCTAACAACTTTTATTTCTGTTTCCTTTGCATAGATATATGCTAATAAAGGTTCTCCTCCAAATGGAATCATCTTAGCTTCCTTCATAATATCCATTATGTAATTATCAATTAACTTTTCAAGTAAACTAGCAGAGCCATTTTTTATATATGAATCTACACCACTTTTTAATACTTCTGAATAATTAGTGAAGCTTAATTTATTTGGAATATTTTCTGTTGCATCTGTAAGTAATGTTACAAGAGTATCTTTATCAATAAAGCCTCCCTCAATTACTACTGAAAGTAAGAAATCTCTACCTTTCTTTTGCTTTTTAACTCTTAATAAAGTTTTAACATTATTTAAGTCTATTGTAGCTTTAACATATTTTTCTGCAAAAGTATCATTAAGACTTTTACAAATTGACATCATATCTTCAAACATATATTTATCTAATATAATATCAATTCTTTGAGGATCTTGTTTTGAATTAAAATCATCTATTGTTTCTTCTACTGCATTTCTCATTACTTTAGAAAGGTCTGATAAATTTCCGCTTTCAATTGATAATTTTAACTTAAAAGGATCTATTCTTCCTACTGAAATAAACATATCTGATAAGTCTTTCTTTAAGAACATTCCCTTTATTATAACTTTTAAATTATGATAGTCATATCTAATACCCATTAAATCAATAAGTTCTTTAGATGGAGACATATCATACATTTCATGATATATTCTCTTAAGCTCAGCACTTAAAATTTCTTCATAATCCTCTGGTCTTTTTACATTTGACATTACATTAGCATACTCTGTTTCTTGAAGCACCTTTAATGCATCTTCAGCAGAATTTGAATCTATCATTCTGTCTAATTTAGTCTTATCAAGGAGTCTTGTTTCTAATACTCTAAGTCTTGGTATAACTTGAGTAAATTGCATTTTATCCATTAATAAACCTCCTTAATTAAATAGTGCCTTTGCCACTTCTAGTTCCATTTCTTCTTTCATAGATTCTACTAAAGCTTCAAAAGTATTATTTATTTCTATTCCATCTTTTTCTAAAATAAATCCACCTTTAAAGTTTCCTACAGTTGAACTTAATTTTATATTTCCTTTTTTACCCTTTGCAGATACTTCATCATTAATTGATTTTACAAAAGCTTCATGAACTAATTTTTGTCCTTCTGCATTTAAAATTAAATTTTCATCACCAGTTACTGTTAAAGAAGTAACTCCATCTTTTATAAATTTTAAATATTCATCTTTTCCTAGCTTGCAAAGTTCTTCAACAGCCTTTTCAAAGACTTCTTTAATTACTGTTTGCTTAGCTTGAAGTTTTTCATTTCTTGCTTTAAGCTCTGCACTAGAAATAACTCTTTCTTTTCTAGTTTCAGCTTCACTTTCAGCTTTTTCTAGCATTGTAGCTTCTAAAGTTTTTGCTTCATCTTTTTTCTTATTAAGGATTTTAGCTTTTTCTTCTTCTGCTACTGCTAATATATTGTCTCTTTTAACTTCTGCATCCTTTAAGATTTTTGAAGTCAAGTTACCTATATTTGACATAGCTCCACATCCTTAATCTTAAAATGATTGAATTACTAATAATAATGATATAACGAATCCTAATAATGCATAAGTTTCAACCATTGCTGTTAAAACTATACCCTTAGTGTTGTGTTCTGGCTTCTTAGCTAATATTTGAACTGAAGCTGCTGCTGCTTTACCTTGAGCTATACCTGAGAATAAACCTGCAATTGCAACTGGTAAACATGCTAAGAATAAGTATAAACCTTGTGCTAAAGTAGTATCAGTTGATAAAGAGAACATAACCATAAGACCTACAACGAATCCATATAAACCTTGTGTACCTGGTAATAGTTCAAGAATTAATGCCTTACCAAACTTTTCTGGTTGTTCTGTTAAAAGTCCTGAAACAGCTTCACCTGCAAGTCCAACACCCTTTGCTGAACCTATACCTGCTAAACCAACAGCTAATGCAACACCTAGTGCACCAAAAATAAATCCTCCGAAATTTTCTGCTAAATATTGAACCCAAGTCATTTCCATTATAAAAATCCTCCTAAAAATTTATTGTTTTTTATTTTTTTAAATTTATAAACTTTTCTTCTGCTTTAAATGGAGCAAATGCTCTTCCTCCACCTTCATAGAACTTACCAAAATATTCAACATATTGTAATCTACATGTATGAACGTAAGCTCCTAATAGTGATAAAGCTAAATTAAATATATGTCCAAATACAAATAATAATGGTCCAAATAGTATTAAGGCAACTATATTGCTACTAAATAATCCTATTATCATATTAAATGCTCCTGCAAGAGAACCACCTGCTAAACCTAATGCCATTAATCTTGTATAAGAAACTAAATCTCCTACATAACTTGTAATACCATATAATGCATATGCACCTTGACCTAATTCTGCTGCTTTGCTTCCTGCACCTCTACCATTTGTTAATACAATAACCACCATTCCAAATATCATTAAAACAATAGCTATATTCTTAACTATAGAAGGTACTCCACCTGCAAATGCTCCAACAAGAACTACTCCTAATGAGACAAGTGTAATTACCCATGAACCAACATCATAAAATGCATCTAATGGCTTTCCAGCTTTTATTAGCATATATGCTTTTATTCCAAGACCACAGAATATTTGAATTGCTCCAAATACTATTGAAAGTATTAGTATTGTTGTAATATCTTTATTAGTATCTATAAGTTTTGGTAAGTTTGGTATTAAATCTCCAAAGAAAGCGCCATATATAGCTCCAAAACCTATTGTTGGGAAACCTAAATAGAAGAAGAATTTAATAAATTTTCTTGTTCCTTCATCAAATTTAAATTTCTTAAGTGCATATCCTGTTGCTAGTATCATTAATAGTCCATATCCCATATCTGCTACCATCATTCCAAAGAATATTAGATAAAATGGTGTAAGAAGTGGTGTTGGGTCTATTTCATCATATCTTGGAGTACTATACATTTCTGTAATACTTTCGAAACAACTATTTAACTCATTATTTTTAAGCTTTGTAGGTACTTTATCATATTCATCTTCTTTTACATCTTCAAATGTAAGATAACTTTCATTACCTAAAACCTTATTTACAATATTAACAAGTTTTTCTTCATCTTCTTCTGCAAGCCATCCTTGAATGACCATAACATTTTCTGTTTTTAAGAAATTATTTGTTGCTTCTTTTCTAACAGTCATATTTTCATAGTATTCATTAACTAATTCTAAAGTTTTATACTCCTCATCAAAAGCAGCTAATTCTTCTTTAATAAAGAATTTTTCTGAATCAATTTTGGCTATTCTATCCATTGAATCATGAATAGTTTTTAAAGGAGCAATTTTTTCTTCTGATTTAAATTGACTAAATCCAAGAGCTCTTAATTTTTCAGTAACCTCTTCTTTTTGTTCTGTATTACACATTACAAAAAAGAATGTTTCATCATTGTTACTTGATATAACTTCAAAATAACAATCTGAAAGTTCAGAATTTAAGTTTTCTTCATTTTGTTTAGGAATACTACCTAAAAATGTTGGTATTTTTAGAGATTCTAAATCTTCAAATGAAGCATCAAAGCTTTCCCATGGTGAAAGAGAATCAATGGTAGCTTGTAGCTTAGTTTTTTCATTATCTAACTTATTAAACTCAGCTTCTTTTTCTTTAACCTTATCAAAAATAGCTTCCCAGTTACTGTTTAGTACTTTTTCTTCTAATTCCTTTAAAGTTAATTCTACCTTTCCTTCTTTTAAAGCCTTTAATCCTGATTTTTGAGGAACATATTCTTTTAAGAAATTAAGTGCAAATTTAGCTTTAGACAATTTTTCTTCACACTCTGCATATTCTGAATCAAGCCCATCTTTGCTTAAGCCTTTAAAATCTTCATTATTTTCTAAGAAGTCATTATCTTGAAGATTAATAAATTCTACTTCAGCAAAAGATTGTAACTTTTCTAAAAGCTTAGCTCTTTGTGATTCAAAAGCAAGCAAAGTGAATTTTTTCATCTTAACTATTGCCATTTACTTTCACAATCCTCTCAATTACTAATTTAACAGCACTCATCTTCTTTTCAGTAGATATGTTGTAAATATCTTGTGAGTCTTTCTCACCTTGTTTTAGAATTGGCTCAGCTTTGCTTTGCCCTTCTGCTATAGCCTTTTCAATAATGCTGTTACACTTTTCTTTAGCAGCTACTATAGCCTTTTCATACTGACTTTCAGCATCTTCATTGGCTTGTTGAAGTATTTGTTTTGCTTTAGCTGTAGCATCTTTAATTATATTATCTGCTTCAGCTTCTACATTTTTGATTTGTGTTATTGCTTCTAATGCCAAGATATCACCACCTTTTTCTCTGTTTACACATTGTATGATAAACATATATGAATTAATACTTTATATAGTATTAATTACTTCATATTATTCTATTATACACTTTTCACTGTATTTTTCAATATTTTTATACTTTAAATGAGTTCAAATTTGTTTTTTTTATTTTTTAGGGCTATTTTTTTATATATTTAACTTATTGTACAGTTTTAGTGTAATTTTATTTTTTCCCCTTCATTTCCTATTAAATAATAAACATCTTTCCTTTCTATTTCCTTTTCATTTATGAATTTATCAATATCTATTGAAAAATATTCAACTGAAAATCTTCTAAAGGAGTATTCATCTCTATATTTATCTTTTATTTCTTCCTCTATATTTTTATCTATATTACTTCTTAAAAACTCAGGAATTCCTCTTTTCTTATTAAAAGATAAATAATCATAACGTATAATATCAACTAAATAATCTTCTTTCCCTTTTAATATTTCCATATTAAAGTCCAAAAATACCTTATAATATTCTGTATTTCCTATATTTTTATTGAAGTATCCTTTATTTTCAAAATAATTTCCTAATTCATAGAAAAATTCATATGGTGTTTCAAACTTTTTATAGAAAAATTCTAATGTTGTATTAAATTTTTGACTATTATAATATTTATCAACTACAGCTTCTACACTTTTTAGTATTTGAATTTCATCATAGGATATTTTATCTGTACTTAAGATTTCATATGGTGGATATGGTGAATACTTCATATTATAAAGACTAGAATCCCTTCTCATATCTGAACCTTTTAAAAGCTTTAAAAAACCTAATTGAATTTCTTCTGGTTTTATACTATGTACATCATTAAAAGATTTTACAAAGGAGTTATAATCTTCTCCTGGAAGTCCTGCTATTAAATCTAAGTGTTGATTTATATTATTTATAGATAAAAGCTCTACAACCTTCTCTTTTATATCACTAAAATTAACAAATCTATTTATATTTTTAAGAACATCATCATTAGTTGTTTGAACACCAACTTCAAATTGAAATCTTCCCTTTGGTGCTTTTCTTAAAAGTTCTATTTCTTCATTTTTTAAAATATCTGCTGATATTTCAAAATGAAATTTTGTATTTGTATCTGCTTTAATTAAAAAATCCCAAACAGCCATTGAATATTTATGATTACAATTAAAGGTTCTATCTACAAATTTAACAAGCCTAACTCCCTTTTTAATAAAAAAGTTTAACTCTTCTAATGTTCTTTCTATACTATGAAATCTTACTCCATGAGTAGTTGAAGATAAACAATACTTACACCTAAAAGGGCACCCTCGACTACCTTCGTAGTACACTATTTTATTATTTAAATCCTCATCCTCTTCATAAGGAAATACTATTTCATCCATATTCATTAAAGGTCTTGGTCCATTAAATATTACTTCATTATTTTCTCTATAATATAAACCCTTTATATCACTTAAATTTTTTCCTCCTAGTTTATACTCTACAAAATCTCTATAGGTTTTTTCTCCTTCTCCTTCAATTAAATAATCTCCTACATGTTCCTCCATAAAGGTTTTACTATCATAAGATACCTCAGGACCTCCATATAATATTTCAGTTTTTGGGCTTACTATTTTTATTAAATTTGCAACATGAGAAATAAGCTCTACATTCCATATGTAAGTTGAGAAAGCAACTACATCTGCTTTCTCTTCAATTATTTCTTTTAAAATCCTTTCTTCTCTATCATTTATAGAGAATTCTCTTATTTTACCTTCATAAGGAAGGTCCTTTGTAAATGCCTTTAAATATCTCACAGCTAAATTACTATGAATAAATTTTGAATTAATTGCAGTAAGTAAAATTTTCATTAAATAATATCCTCACTTTTTATATCTTTTTTCTTTACTCCATTTAGGAAAAATACATCTTCCCATTGCTTTTCCTCTTTTATTATATAATATTTTGAGAGAATTTTTTTAATTTCTTCAAAATTACAGCTTATAAGAGGATTTAAATTTTTAATAACTCCTTCCTTTATCTTATTATTAGGTAATATAACTTTTATTTTGTAATCTACAACCTCTCCCCTAGTTTTATTCATATCCCAAAGATATATACTTCCATTATCCTTTAAAGATTCTGTTATCTTCTTAATTAAGCTTTCTTTTTTTAACCCTCCATTTACATTGTTTAAATTAAAGAAAAAGGTGCATACATCATATTTTTTCTTTTCAAGTTCACTTTCTTCTTCTACATAATCTACAGAAAGTTCTTCTTCTACTTCCTTTGATAAACTATAAATTACGCCAGCATTTTCTGAAGTTACATCTAAAATATCTCCTTCTAATTTTAAATGTTCCATATTTAATATTAATACCTTATTCATAATATCACCTCAATATTATTTTACTATATTTAACATATTTAAATAATATTGTTTTATACTTTTGTTTTATAAAAAAATATTAGGCCTCTTATATTATCTCATAGTTTAGTAAATACTATGTTAATAAAATAAGAGACCTAATATTTTTAGATTAATATATTGTTAAATATACTATGCAATTTCATTTTTTAAAGATTTTTCTTCCTTTTTCTCTGCCTTTTCTTTTTCTATAATCTTTTGGAATTCTTTAACATCCTTAGCTATGACTCCACTTAAGGCTAATAAACTAATTAAATTTGGTATAGCCATAAGTCCATTCATTACATCTGAGAAACTCCAAACAACTTCTAAAGTTGTTGTTGCACCAATATAAGCAATTAATGAAAAAACAACACGATAAATAATATTGTATTTTGGCTTTTTAAATATATATTCAAATGCTTTTTCACCATGATATTCCCAACCTATAATAGTTGAAAAGGCAAATAAAGTTATTCCTATACTTACAACTGTTCCACCTAAATTTCCTAAAACTGTTGAGAATGCTTTTATTGTTAATGCTGAACCTGTTATAATTTCACCAGCTTTGTCAACAGAACCTAAAACTCCAGAAGATGCTATTGCAAGTCCTGTTATTGTACATATAACAATTGTATCAAAGAAAGTTCCTGTCATGTTAATATAACCTTGTCTTACAGGATTATCTGTAGTAGCTGCTGCTGCTGTTATTGCTGCAGAACCAAGACCTGCTTCATTTGAGAAAACTCCTCTTGCAACTCCCCATCTAAGGGCTTGAGTCATACTAACAACTATAGTTCCTCCAACACCACCTGCTACTGACTTCATACTAAATGCCATTTTAAATATTTTAATTAACCCACTTGGTAAGGCTGTTATATTACCAAAAATAACTATTAATCCACAAATAACATATAATATTGCCATTGTTGGAACAACTACTTGAGATACTTTTGAAATACTCTTAATTCCACCAACAATAATTAATAATGCAAGAACTGTTATAACTATACCTGTTATCCATAAAGGAATTTTATATGTTTCATTTAATGCACTTGAAATTGAATTAGCTTGAGTTAAATTACCAATACCAAAGGAAGCAAGTACTGTAAATAAAGCAAATAGAAAACCTAAAGTTACTCCTAATTTCTTATTTTTAAAGGCATGCTTCATAGTGTACATTGGTCCACCAGACATTTCTCCATCTTCATTTGTCTCTCTATATTTAATTGCAAGCATACATTCTGAAAATTTAGTAGTTAACCCAAAAGCTGCTGAAATCCACATCCAAACAAGTGCTCCAGGACCTCCAAGAGACATGGCTGTTGCAACTCCTACTATATTTCCTGTACCTATTGTTGCAGCAAGGGCTGTCATTAAAGCTGAGAAAGGTGATATATCACCAGTACCTCTATTTTTAGTTCTAGCTTCTTTACTTAATACACTCTTTAAGGCATATCCTAAATTACGCCATGTTAAAAATCCTATTCTAATAGTTAAGAAAATACCTGTACCAACTAAAAGTATTAACATTACTGGACCCCAAACAAAATCATCAATTTTTGATAGTATTTCTGTAAATGTGGCCATATCTATTCCCCCTTAAGTTTATTAATAAAAAAAAGCCATAATTATAGAACAATTGAATGAACTTCTTTGTTCCATAATTATGACTTATTTTCCTTTTTCTTATATTATAGCACTTTTATAAAATTTGTCTAATATTTTCAAATGTTTTTAAGATAATTTACTTTTTTCATTAATTATCTTTTTTTATAAAAGATTTATCCTGTTTTTTATTTCATTTAAATATTTATAGTTATTATAATAAAGGTTTTCTCCTTCATATATAGATACTTTTTTAAATTTTATAGTACTATTTGGTGGAAGTTGTGCAAGTAAAGGAATATCAGCCTTTATTACATGGACAAACTTTGGATATCCTCCTGCTGTTTGCCTATCAGCTAATAAGATAATAGGATTTCCATCTGGTGGAACTTGAATTGTTCCTAAGGAAACCTCCCCTGATATCATCTCTATTTTTTCCTTAAACTTAATCTTACTTCCCTCTAACCTATATCCCATTCTATCTGATTTTGAAGTTACTGTATAACTTTTATTAAAAAAGTTATTTAAGCTTTCTTCATCTGCAAGGCTATATTGCATATCTTCAAATACTCTTATTACTTGATTTTTAGTTGTATAATCAAATGGATTTTTAACAAACCACATAGCTTCAATAAATCCACTTTTTTCTTTATATTTTAATAAGGAGTTTATTATTTTTTCTGAAAGGTTAGTTTTTTTACCTACTTTAATTATATCTCCTTTAATTAAAGCTCTACCATTAAGCCCTCCTATTTTTCCTCTTATATAAGTACTTTTGCTTTCTAAAACTTTAGGTATTAAAAATCCTCCTGCAAAGGCTATATAAGCTCTACAACCTTTTTTTAGTCCTTTAAACGATAATATACTTTCTGTTTTTATAAAAATAGGTTTATTATTTTCTACACTAACTCCATTAATAGTAGGTAAAAGGTCTCCTCCAGTAATTGCTATTAATGTATTTTCGCTTATTTTTAACTCTGGCCCTAAAACTGTAGCTTCAAGGCAAGCTTCATTTATATTATTTCCAACTAATATATTAGCTAAATTTAAGCTAAATATATCCATAGCTCCACTTACAACTATTCCAAACTTTTCATAGCCCTTTCTTCCCTCATCTTGAATAGTAGTTAAAAGACCTGGCTTAACTACTGTTACACTCATATCTATGTCTCCTTTAAACTATTATATTCCTTTATAGAAATTTCTTTAAACTTTACTATATCACCACATTTAAGAAGGGATTTTTTAGGACTTTCTAAATTAAATAATTTAAGTGGAGTTCTACCTATAATTTGCCAACCACCAGGAGTTTCTATTGGATATACTCCTGTTTGCATTCCTGCAATTCCTACAGAACCTTCTGGAATTTTTAATCTTGGAGTTTCCTTTCTTGGAGTTGCTATTTTTTTATTCATTCCCCCTAAATAAGGAAAACCTGGTGCAAAGCCTAGCATATACACTAAATATTTTCCTGAGGTATGAATACTTTTTACCTCCTCAATAGATATATTATTATACTTTGCTACATATTTTATATCAGGTCCAAAGTCTTCTTCATAACATACTGGAACTTCTACTATATTTTCTTTATATTCCTTTGAAAAATCTAAACTATTAATAATATTTTCTATTTCATTTTTTAATAAAGGAAAACCTTCATGTAGTTTAAATTCAAAGGGATTATAAACTATAGATATGGCAGTATAATAGGGTATATATTCTATAATTCCCTTAATTTTATGATTTTCAAAGTAATCACATAAAATTCTTATTTTCCTATTAATAGTTTCATGAATTTTATTTTCAAATTGAATTAGTAAAGAATTTTCACTACTTTGAATTATCTTTATTCCTTCCATACTACCACCACACTTTTATACTATATTTGAAAGAGGCTCTATTAAAATTCCTTCCTTTTCTAAGGTTTCTCTTATTTTTTTTACAAATTCTAAAGCCTTTAAATTGTCTCCATGTACACATATTGATTGTGGAATAATTTCTATTTCTTTTCCATTAATACTTGTAACTTTATTTTCTTTTATCATTTTAACAACTCTTTTTATTGCTAAATTTTCATCAGTTATTACTGCTCCTTCTTTTTTTCTAGAAACTAAACTTCCATCATCATTATAAGCCCTATCTGCAAAAACTTCATTTGCTGTTTTTAAATTAGTATCCTTGGCTGCTTTAATAAGCTCACTTCCACTTAAACCAAGCAAAATAATGTCTTTGTCAAATTCATATATTCCCTCACATATAGCCTTTGCCATATTGTAATCTTTACTTGCCATATTATATAAAGCCCCATGAGGTTTAACATGTTGAAGTTTCATATTATTAGATTTTAAAAATCCATATAATGCACCTATTTGATATTGTATTATTGATTTTATTTCTTTATATGAAAGATTTATTTCCCTTCTTCCAAAACCTTGCAGGTCATTAAAACCTGGATGTGCACCACATAAAACCTTATTTTCTTTTGCATATTTTACAGTATCACTCATAACTATAGGGTCAGAGGCATGAAATCCACAGGCAATATTACAAGATGAAATATATTTTATTACTTTGCTATCACAACCTATTTTATAATTTCCAAAACTTTCTCCTAAATCACAATTTAAATCTACCTTATACATAAAATTCTCCTAAAAAGTTAATACTTTAAATTTACATTCTTAATGTCAGTTATTAACATATGACCTGGTGAATGTGTAATTACTATTTCCGGTTTTACATTCATTATAACTGACTGTGGTGTAACTCCACAAGGCCAAAAGACTGGTACTTCCCCTTCCTTTATTATAACCTTATCTCCAAAGTCTGGCTTATTTATATCCTTTATTCCTATATCTTTAGGGTTTCCTATATGAATAGGTGCACCATGAACCTTTGGCATACTTCCACTTACAAGAACTGACTTTACTACTTTATCTTTTGGAATAGGTCTCATACTAACTACCATTTTTCCTTTAAAAATTCCAGCTTCATTACAATTAATATTAGTTATAAACATAGGCACATTGCAGCCTTTTTCTATATGCCTTACAGGAATATCAGCCTCTAAAAGTTCTGATTCAAAGGAAAAGCTACAACCTATTAAAAAGCTTACAAAATCCTCTCTCCAAAATTTTTCTATATCTGTATATTCTCCAATTAACTCTCCCTTTTTATATATTCTATACTTAGGTATATCCTTTGCAATATTAATATCCTTTCCTAAATATTTAAGAAACTTATCTCCTACATCCCCTACCTCAAGAAGAGGACAAGATTTAGGGTTTCTTTGGGTAAATAAAAGAAAGTCATAGGCTATATTCTTTGGAACAATAACTAAATTTGCCTGAGCATAACCTAAACACATTCCTGAAGTTTGACAGGTTATTTTCCCTTCACGAATTAATTTTCTAACTTCTAAAGGTTTCATATTTGAATAATCCATAAAAATCACCTACACTATTTTTTGTATATTCTCATATTCTTTAATACTTTCTTCTTCATCAAAAAATCCAAGTTCAATAACCTTATCAAACCATTCACCACAAGTTTCCTTCAATTTTAATGAAGAATCAACTATTTCTCTCATTAAATTAACAACAGAACATATCATTGAAGAATTACATCCATCTATTGCAGGTATTAAATCTCCATACATGTCTATCATTCCACTTCTTGAAGCCACCTTTAAAGCTTCAAGTTCTTTCTCCTTATCATGCATTATATTTATATCATTTTTTAAATAAGCTATATAAGCTATAAGACCATAAGTTCCCCAATCTGAAACTGTTGCAGTTATTATATTATCAGCAGAAGTTTTTGCAATTAATCCTCCCTTACAAGGACAATCACAACTTCCCTTTGCTGCCCTTGGAATATACTTTTCTAAATGGTCTTTTAAAGTCCCCATACCAAGTTCATTTCCTAAATCTCCTATAGCAATATTTAAAACACCCTTTTCCTTTAACTTTTCAAATAATATATCTGCCTTTGCTTCAAGATTTGTAATATCCTTTCCTAAAGAATTATGATAAAATCCTTTATAATTTGCCCCAGGACATTCAATAGCAATTACAGCTTTAGGCATTCCTTTAGACATTAACTCCTCTGCCATATACTTTCCTTTAGACTTATCCTTTGTAAAAGCTATACCTGCAAGAGACTTAGGATATTCATAAATTCCTTCAATACTATCATGATAATGAAGTCCTATGACATAAGACAAATTCTTAACAGCCTCTATATTTTCTTCTTGACAAATAATTACTGGCTTAACATTAAAAGCTTTAACTAAAGCACTTGCAAGTAGCATAGTACCTACTATTCCATCAGTTTCTGCCTTTTTAAATGGTCTAAGAACAAAACCTGTCATTAAATAAACTAAATCCCCTTCCTTTAATGTTTCACAAAGCTTTAAGGCTGCATTCATTGTAAGGGGCTTTTTAGTATATTCTCTTGAAGCCTTATAAAGAATTTTACATACTCCATAACCTCTTGGGTCTATATTCATTATACTATCTAAACTTTCACCAAGATTTAACCTTCTAAGTTCCTCTCTATTCATAAAAATCACCTTACTTTTATATTAATTAGTTGCTTCTAAAAAGTCTTCCATTAATGCATCTTGTAGTTTCTTTAAAAGTTCTGGGGCTTTTCCACCAACAGGCTTTCCATCTATAACAGTAGCTTGCATACAGAAATTACTTGAACTTGAAACTATTACTTCATCAGCCTCCATTAACTCCTTTAAAGTAAAGGCCTTTTCATTAACTGGAATACATAACTTTTTACACATCTTTATTAAATGAGCTCTTGCTATTCCAGGTAAAATAAGTTCATCAGTTGGAGCTGTTTGAAAAATACCATCCTTTATAATATGAACATTACTATGAGCACACTCTGTTACCCTATCACCTCTATGAAAAACTGCTTCATCACAATTCATCTCAGCAGTCTTTTGTGCTGCCATAACACTTGGTAAAAGATTTAAAGTTTTTATATTACAATGATAAAACCTTGTATCCTCTACAGTAATTAACTTTAACTTTTTAGACATATCACCTATTTCAGCTGGTCTTAAAACAATCCACAAATTAGGCTTAACCTCTGGAAAAGCATGATTTCTTGGTGCAGTTCCCCTTGTAATTTGCCAATAAACAAACTGATTACTAGAATCAACCTTTAAAACCATGTCACAAAGTAACTTTTTTAATTCCTCCTTTGAATAAGGAATCTTAATTCTTAATAAACCTGCACTATTATAAAATCTATCAATATGCTCATCTAAAGAATATATCTTATGATTTCTAGCACAAGTTGCATCATAACATCCATCACCAAAATAACAAACACGGTCATCCATAGGTATTTTCATATTTTCAATTAAATCATATTTCCCATTATAATATCCTAAATTCTCCATAGTGCATTCCTCCTTAAAAATATAAAAAAAAGACACATCTTTAGAAAATGACTTTGACACCATTGTCTAAAAACATGCCTCTTTGTTAAATTATTTACTTCTATTTATGTTTATATAATACAACTTAAAATAATAACTTTCAATGTATTTGAAACTTTTAATATTCTTTTTTAATTATCTAAGTTTTTTTGCCATTAAAATTATTATTTTTAATATTTAATAGCATTATTTTTATTCATATTTTTTTATAAATTTTTCTTCAAATTCTTTTTTATTATATGTTGAAACTTTGGATTGTCAACACTTTTTTGTACAATTTTTATTCGACCATTTTTGATAAACGA
>ERZ827126.109-NODE-109-length-135617-cov-10.226265_pt1 | contig 135617 bp, 128 predicted proteins | sample MGYA00519780_ERZ827126 | MGnify/ENA primary metagenome ERZ827126 (study PRJEB31778, sample SAMEA3449262) | human gut metagenome | biome: human gut; feature: human-associated habitat; material: faeces | place: United Kingdom | collected 2010/2012 ...
GTTATGATGCCTTTGGAAACTTAATAAATAGCACAGGAACAACAAAAAATAACTATCTATTTGCTGGAGAAGAAAAAGACAATACAACAGGCTACTACTACCTAAGAGCAAGATATTCTCTACTGAGTAAGTTCCACTAACCAAATGTAAAATTTGGAGTGTCACTTATGGATATCACAACAGGAAGATTTATAAGTATGGATTCATATTTAGGCTCAGTAGATGACCCAGTAAGCCTTCATAAATAAATGCAAATCCAGTTAATTATATAGACCCAACAGGATATGAAGGAACTTTAGCAGAATCAGAAGTGGTCTTATATGGAATGTTAACAATAGCATCAATAATGACATTTCCAGCAATAGATTTATCACTACTAAGAAATAATAATATATCAATAGATTATGTAAATGAAAGTGTAGATTTATCAAAAACAGTAATCTGGGGAATATTTAAAGGTACATTTAGTATAGATAATGCTAATAAGCAGTTTATAAACCTTGTTGTCCATATGGCAAAAAAGAACAACAATAAAAAAAATATCAAAAAAGAAACTGCTGAAAGTGAAATTGATGATGAAAAAGAAAAAATAAAAATTCCAGAATCAGTAAAAAGAAAAGCTAAAAAATTAAGCCCAGAGGCTAAGAAAGGATATGAAAAGGCAATAAAAGCATTAAAAGAAGGTGATACTAGAGGATTAAATGAACATCCATTAAGTGGAGGAAGAAGTGGACAATGGGCTGTGGATATTAAAGGTATAGGAAAGGGAAGAGGAGCAGGAAGATTAATATATGAAAAACAAGCAGATGGAGTTATTCAAGTTATAGAATTGCTTACAAAACATGATTATTAAAAATTTTAAAAGCATAAAATTTAATATTGTATAGGAGGTATAGTTTTGAAAATTAAACATTTATTAATAGAATGTTTTTGTAATTATGATTACAAAAATAAAAAAACAAAATGTTTTACTGGAAATAAAATAGGTATAGAATGTTTGGAACATAATTGTAAGCATTTTTTATATACTAAATGTCCAAATGAAATAGCATATACAAATGAAAATGGAGTTGTTGAGAAAGAAACAGATTTTATTGGTTTTGGTAATGAAATGGAAGAAAACTGTATTTATGATAAAAATATTTTAATTAAAAAATGGACAGAGATTTGTCGTGAAAAAATTAACGAAGCATATGAAGAATATATGAATAATAAGGATAAGTAGTCTTTAATAATTCTTTAGATTTTGATAGTAATTAATAGCAAGCAAGAGCCAATTTTTCTTGCTAAGACACTAAGATTCCATAAAATTTCAGTATCAAGCTAATAGCAAACAAGAGAGAAGTTCTCTCGCTACGTCTCTAAGAATTCATAAAATTTCTAGTGATAAACTAATAGGAAAAATTAAAGTACAAGCCATCTTTAAGAAGCATGGCTTGTTTTATACTTATAGTATATAATTACTACAAAAATTGTTTTAGGTATGTGTAGATGTAAATTTTGATCAAACTTTGTTATAAAAAGTAAAAATGAATTTTATGAAGTTAAGCCATTTCATGAGAATATTTTGCTCAAACTTTGTTTTAAATCAACAGAAAGATATTAAAAGAAGTAATTGATGAAAGCTTTGAGTTACTTCTTGAAGGCAATGTAGATATTTATAGCCTAATGTGGACTGGTATTGAAGTTGTTTATGGATTAGCAAGTTCAGAGAAAGAGATTTCAACATTAAAAAAGACTACTAAGAGTGGTAGTTACTCAACAAATAAAAAGATTATACCGCCAAGTCAAGTTAATGGAGGAACATTTGGTGTTGAAGTTCCACCAGCACACTTTATAGGTGATAGTCCAGTTGCTGGTTCACACAATGCAACAATAAAAGTAATTGATAAGGATGGAAATATAACAAAGGTTTGGAGAGAAGTTAGTGGAAATGCTACTGCCAGTGAAAAAGCATTAGGGACAGGAAGAATGTGTCAGGCAACACATACTGAACAAAGAGCATTGATCAGAATTAATCTAACAGATGAAACTGTATTGATTACTGGACAACAAGCACCATGTCGAAATTGTCAAGGTGCCATGAGAAAAGCTACTTCAAATAATTCGGCTACAATCATTTATCAATGGAGAGAACGTGGTCGAACATATCAAGTAAAATGGAAAGGCAATAAGAAAATAAAATAAGGAAGTGAATGATGATGAAATTTAATTATGAACATGATGAACCAGATGGGTTAGTATTAATTGATTCATACTATTTTAATGAATTTAATAGTGATATCCTCTATTCATTTGATATTTTTTTAGATTCAACAGGAAGAACAGAACTAATATATGATTTTCCAAATGAAGAGTGGAAAGTCGTTAGAGCAAGAGAATCAGCTGTTTTAAAGGAATTTTGTAATTCTGGAAAAATGATAGTTTTTCTTTCAAATGAGAATATAGAAAATTGTGAAATTGATTTTAAAGATGGTAAGTGTGAAACTGATATGTTTCTTAATATTCCATCAGGAAATTTGGTTTTGGTTAATGCAAGCGAATTGATTCAATGCATAGCATACCCTGAATTAGAAATGGAAAAGATTTTAGAATTAGATGTAGAGAAAGGAACATATGCAGTAACAAATGATGGTATTAAAAAAATTAATTTTTGTAAAAGTGATCCTAAAAAATCAATATTCAACAATATTATGGAATTGTAAATTAATTTAATTATGTTACTTGTATACTTAGATAAAATTTTAGGAATAAATTCATATGGAATTATACCTATTGCTAAGATTGAAGGATTTACATTAAATATATTAAAAAATGGTAAATTGAGTTTAGAAAATTTAAAATATCAATATGAACTTTCAAAGTTAAACTTTATTAGATTAAGAGAAATTTTAAGTTGCATAAAAATTTTGGAGGATCACTAGAAAAAGAATTTATAAGAAAAGAAAAAATAGCAAGAGAGAGAGGTTCTCTATCTACACCCCTAAGATTCTGTAAAATTTCCAGTAACAAGCTAATGAAAAAATTAAGTACAAGCCATGTTTAAGAAGCATGGCTTGTTTTATATTTATAATATATGATTACTACCAAAATTGTTTTAGGTATGTGTAGGTTTAAATTTTGATCAAACTTTGTTATAAAAAATTCAAAGATAAAAATATTTAATAATGAAGTTTTGATCAAACTTTGTTATAAAAAGCAAAAATGAATTTTATGAAGTTAAGCCATTTCATGAACATATTTTGATCAAACTTTGTTATAAATCAACAGAATAAGATATAGAAGGCTAAACATTTTTCTTTTAATAAAAAACATCAAGTACAAGTACAAAATATGAATATGATATTTTAGGAAGATTATCAAAGGTAACAGATAAAAACAATCTTGTAACAAAATATACTTATGACAGTGTAGGAAACTTAATAAAAGAAGAAAAGGGAAATGGAAGCTACACAACATATGAATATGATAATCTTTATAGACTTAAAAAGCTTACAAATAAAAAGAGCAGTGGAGAAATAATATCATCATATGAATATACAACAGATAATAGAGGTTTAAGGACAAAGGTTGTAGATAATACAGGAAAAACAACAGATTACATCTATGATGATGCAGGAAAGCTTATAAAAGAAGTTGTAACAGAAAATGGAAAAGTTACACTAATATCTTCATATAGCTATGATGCAGTAGGAAATAGATTAACAAAAACAGAAAATAATAAAATGACCGGAATAATATCTAGAAATGGTGAAGTTATTTTTCAAAATGAATATGTTAGTGGTGGTGGAGTTGGTGGTTATCGTGATGGATTATTACATCATACAGAACGAAAATTTTTAAATGATGCAGATATGATTGTAGTTAGTGGTGATATTCTTTATATGGAAGGTTTTCCAAATCCTTGTAAACCAGGTACCAACCTGCAATTAGAACGTTTGTACAAGAAAATAACGTATCAGCCACATATTATGCTACTCAATCACAACAAATTTTCAAGTGGCAAACTTTTAATGATCCAAAGTTAAAGGAAAAAGTTTTACAAACAATTACAAATTTAGATGGGGATATTTTAAGTCAATGGAGATATTGGCAAAATAAGAATGGAAATTGGATAAGAGCAAAATATTAAGGAGATGAAATTTATTTATGTTAGATGTATTATATGAAAATTTAAATGAATTTAGAAAGGATATTACAAATAATTTGGATATTAATGTAATCAATAAAAAAGAAAAAGAATGTGGTGTTAATTTCCCAAAAGCAATGAATATTTTTTATTCATATTTTGGTAATGATAAAAGAGTATTAACATCATATTATGAATTTGATGAAATTGAAGATATTAGAATTGAAAATAATGCATTAACTTTTGGATATAATCATCAAGGAAATGGAAGATTAGGAATTGTATTAGAAAAATTAAATGGTAAATTTCAATCAATAAGTTGGTATTCATATGAAAGAAAAACATGGTTTTCTGAAGGTGCAGTATTTCCAGAAAGTTTTTTCTTTAATATAGCATGTTGGCAAGTGCTAAATACTATGTCATCAATTGTTAAAACTCATATTTCACAAACTGAATTTGAAAAACTTGTAAGTAAATATTTTTGTTACTTTAGTAATGAAAAATTATACTTAAAGGGATACAATGTAGTATCTATCTACTCAAATGATATATTAGGATGTTATGTAAAAGACGATGAAGAATTATATTTAGGTACACAAAAAGATGATGAAACATTAGAAAAGTGCATAAAAAAACTAAATATAGATTTTGATTGGCTATAGTAAAAGTTAAGTCTTTAATTTACTATAAATTTTTCAGTGTTAAACTAATGGCAAGAATTTAAATACAAGCCATGTTTAAGAAATATGGCTTGCTCTGCATTTGTAACATATAACTACTGTAAAGATTGTTTTAGTGTGTGTAGATGTAAATTTTGATCAAACTTTGTTTTAAACTAACAATAGAGGTATAAGTGAAGGTGAATTTGTAGTCTTAGATAAAACACAAGAAGGTGAATATCATGGACATTTGAGAGAGTGGAATCAGCTCAGTGAAAATATGAAAAATGTATTAAGAAAGTCAGGAAAGGTAAATAAAAAGGGAAAAATAAAATAATGAAAATTTTAGAAAAAATGATATTATCAAATAATAGATATTTAAAAATAATATCTGAAAATGATGGGAAACAAAATAATTTTTTTGATGAAATTATAATATATTATTACATAAATAGAAAAAAACTATTTTATTTAAAGATTTTCTTGGAGAAGGAATTAGAGCACTTTTTAATGTAACATCTAAAGTTATGGATAATAAATTAATAATAGATCATAAATATGTTGAAAAGGGAATAGGTTATGAGTGGAATATTATTCCTTGAGGCTCCATAAAATTTCTAGTAATAAGAAAAAATAAGTAAATGTAAAAAGTGTAATACAACTAATTAGAATACCATAGTATTTTAAATAATAGTAGAATGGAGAATTAGAAATGGATGATATATTAAGCTATTTTGGAGAAATATTGATTAATGAGGTTAGAGATAGGACTATATGTGGATTTGACATGAGAATTACTGGTAAAATGCGAGATGAAAGTTCGCAAAAATTGTTTGAGCAAGTTCAGAAGATGAATAATGAAGAACGCCAATTAATAGAAAAAATGATACCACAGATTGTAGATTTAAGTATTCATAATATGCTTTGTATGCTTGAGGAGCATGAGGATATAGATGTTCAAGTAAAAAAACAAAATATATCTGACATAAGTGATGGATTAGCAGGAGAATTGTATACCGAAGATGGTTGGATACAAAGGTTCACAAAGCAATGCTATGAAGAAATATAAAATGAAGTGATTTATTCAAAAGAAGCATGGCTTATTTTATATTTATAGCATATAATTACTACAAAAGTTGTTTTAGAAATGTGTAGATGTGAATTTTGATCAAACTTTGTTATAAAAAATCCAAAGATAAAAATATTTAATAATGAAGTTTTGATAAAACTTTGTTATAAAAAGTAAAAATGAATTTTATGAAGTTAAGCCATTTCATGAGCATATTTTGATCAAACTTTGTTTTAAATCAACAATAGTTATGATGCCTTTGGAAACTTAATAAACAGCATAGGAACAACAAAGAATAACTATCTATTTGCTGGAGAAGAAAAAGATAATACAAAACAGGCTACTACTACCTAAGAGCAAGATATTCTCTACTGAGTAAGTTCCACTAACCAAATGTAAAATTTGGAGTGTCACTTATGGATACCACAACAGGAAGATTTACAAGTATGGATTCATATTTAGGCTCAGTAGATGACCCAGTAAGCCTTCATAAATATTTATATGCAAATGCAAATCCAGTTAATTATATAGACCCATCAGGATATAATTCATATGGAGAAATGAATCTTGCATTAAAAATAAATGTGTATTGTTGGTATATAAGACTTGGAGAAGCTTCAATAGGTGGAAAGATATTAAAAGAAGTAATTGATGAAAGCTTTGAACTGCTTCTTGAAGGCGATGTAGATATTTATAGCATAATGTGGACCAGTGTTAAAATTGTTTATGGTTTAGCAGATTCAGAACAAGAGTTTTCAACATTAAAAAAGACTAATAAGACTACTAATGGGGGAGAAAATTCCTAAATTATAAAACATCCTGTGTTGGATAATCATAGAACAGGAAGCACATTAAAACAATATGGAGTTTTTGAATGGATTGTTGATCCAACTAATGGAGTAACTCATAGAAGGTTTATACCAAATGGAAAGGTTAATGGTATTCCAAATCAAAGATCATAAAAAAGGGTGAAAAAATTATGATTATAACTATAAATATGCTAGATAAAAGCAAAATAAAGTATAATTGGGAAACACTATATGTTGGTATAAGTGTTAATTTAGTAGAAGTTAGGGAATTAACAAATTATGCACTTAAAATAATGGATGATGATAAATATGAGTATGATGAATTTATAAATGAATTAGCATGGGGGAGGAGATAGATTAAAATGTGAAATACTTACAAAAATGCTCTTAAAATTTAATCTTAATACACTAATTCCTAAAAGTGCAAATTGGAATTTAGAAATAAGAAAATTAAGGTATTCAATGTTAAATTATCTAAGAAGTACAATAGAAGATTATAATGAACTTTTAAGAAAGCTTGAAGAAGTATATGCAGATTTTAATTATCCGCAAGATATGGAAGAATTTATAGAATATATGCCATCTAAGGATAATTTATCTTTGTATTCTATTGAAGATAATAAAAAATATATGATAAATAATTTAGATAAATTTCTAACATTAGAAGAGAAAGAATTAAATGAAAAATAAAATAATAGCAAGCAAGAGAGAAGTCCTCTCACTATGATTTAAGGTTCCATAAAATTTCTAGTAACAAGCTAATGACAAGAATTTAAGTACAAGCCGTATTTAAGAAATATGGCTTGTTTTGTACTTATAGTATATAACTACTGTAAAGATTGTTTTAGTATGTGTAGATGTAAATTTTGATCAAACTTTGTTATAAATCAATAGGAACACTTGGAATAGAAAGAAACATAGCATATAAATCACTTAAAAAATCCTGATTTTCTGTTGAACAAGCTAAATATTTAGTAAGAGAAGCTGATAAATATTTTGAAGATTTAGGATATAATCTTTATTCTTTAACAAGACGTCTAGAAAATAGGATTTGTGGAGGAAAAAATGGACATTAAATATTTAATTAAACAAGAGGTAAAAAAATTGGTTCAACTACTTGTTGATGGTGAATATGAAAAACTTGAAAAAATGAATAAAATTGGAGTGCTAAAAGCTAATGAATTAGAAAAAGGAATTTTGCAGTATGGGGGAGTTTTAACACTGCCTCCAGATGAAGCTTTTGATGAAATGGATATATTTAAATTAGATAATCCTGGAAAGTATTGTGAAGAATATTTCATTGATATTGAACTATGGATAAATGGTTGTAAGAGTGATTTAACATTATCATGTGAGGGTACAGTTAATAAAAAAAATGAAGTGAATGTTATAATTTATTCAGTGCATGTTCTTTAGTAAGCGAGAGAGAGTTCTCTCGCTACGAATCTAAGGAACTATAAGATTCCCAATAATAAGCCAATAAAAAAATTCAATAACAAGTCATATTTAAGAAATAAGATTTGTTTTGTACTTATAGTATATAATTACTACAAAAATTGTTTTAGGTATATCTAGATATAAATTTTGCTCAAACTTTGTTTTAAAGCAACACTATGTCAAAATTGTCTTGGTAATTAAAGGAAAGAATAGTATGGATAGAAAAGAATTGATTGATTTAGTTAGTAAAATTAAAAATTGTGAAGGGACAGAAGAAGAAATAGATAATATGATTGTGTTATTAGAAGAAAATGTTATTTATCCTGATATAAGTGATTTGATATTTTACAATGAAAAATCAGCTGAAGAAATTGTTGATATTGCATTAGCATATAAACCTATTAAATTATAATTTATTATGTTTTTTTACAAGGAAATCCGAAATAAAAATTGAATAGTAAGTCTGTGTATTGATAATATCAGCTGGCACTTGCATTATGTAATATTATGTTCAATATATGTTTACATAAAATGTACTTCAGAATCATGAAGCTGGTTACTTACTATTAGCTTAGTATCTTTATTAAACTGTACTTTTTGGAAGTAGTAACCTTTTTTTATTCACTACTTCCTAAGGCTCCATAAAGTTTTTGGTCGCAAGCTAATAGTAATAATCTTTTTCAATTTTAATAATTTTAAAAGCAAGTTATGTTTAATAAGCATCACTTGTTTTACACTTATGTTATACAAGTACCATAAAAATTGTTTTGGTACATACCAATATAAATTTTGATCAAACTTTGTTTAAATTAAACATTAGTAGCTATAGTGAAGAAAACAGTAATTTAAAATCTTTTTTATGTTCTACTTTACATACCAAGTAGTATGTTACAGTTGCTTCTTCGTCTGAGATTGGAACATTGATACGACCAGGTGGAACTTTTCTGTATTTTTCAGAAAGGTTGGAAACAAATGATGGTAGTGATGATGCTTGAATTAATTCATTAAAATTTGTTTCTTTTTCTTTCAAAAAGAAAGATTCCTAGATTATCTTCTAGTTTTTTCATGTTTCTGCTTAGGGTAGGTTGTGATATATGAAAAATTTTAGCAACTTCTGATAAAGTTCCAGTATCTGCAAATGTCACAAACTGGCGTAATTCGTAAAGTTCAATCATTGTTATCACCGTATAGTATCAATTTTATTTATAGTAGTATTAGTAACTGGTATTGTACTTTTTATAGAAAAAGTCATAAAATCTATTTTGAAAGGAAGAAAGCTATCTTCTTAATGTATTAAAATCAATTATATCAAAAAAGAGTATTTTCTTCAATTTGATAGGTAAAATGGAAGAGAGGTTGTTAGAGGAATCAATGTTATTTTATTTTACAGCAACAGGGAATAGTCTTTATGTTGCGAAGCAGTTAGATGAAACTCCCATCAGTATTGCACAGGCAATACATGATCATAAAAAGGTTTATATAGGAGATAAAATTGGCATTATGTGCCCAGTTTTTGGACATGAAATCCTATCATTAGTGAGAGAATTTTTGGAAAACTCAATTTTTAAAACTCAATATTTTTATATGATTCTAACCTATGGAAATCGACATGGTGGAGCTGTTGAACTTGCTCAGAAGATGTTGGAGAAACTGGGAATCCATTCATCATACATGAATGTTTTACTAATGGTAGATAATTTTTTGCCAAGTTTTGATATGAACAAGCAGAAAATGCTTGATAAGAAGGTTGATGAGCATATAAAACAAATTCAAGAAGATATTGAAAAAGAGAGGAAGTACATTGCACCTGTTACTGATAAGGATAGGTTAGCACATCAGGAATATCTTAACAGAATGGCTAAAATGCCCAAGGATACTTTCACTAATATTTATCGTATTACAGATGAATGTATTGGATGTGAAATTTGTACAAAAGTATGTCCAAAGAAGTGTTTTACTATGGAGAACCAGAAGAGTATTTGGCATTCAGAGGGTTGTATTACCTGTATGGCATGTATCCATGCTTGCCCTATGATGGCAATTCAGATGAACATTTCAGAGAAGAATCCAAAAGCAAGATATAGAAATGAGAATATTAGTATTTGCGAGATTATTGATGCAAATAATCAATTAAAAATTTTATAATAAAAATTAGGAGGTAGAAAATGGAATTTATTACATTAAACACAGGAGCAAAAATGCCACTAGAGGGATTTGGTGTCTTTCAGATTCCAGATGCTGTGCAGTGTGAACAAGTTGTTTATGATGCAATTAAAACTGGATATCGTTTAATTGACACAGCAACTGCTTATGGGAATGAGAAGGCAGTAGGAAAAGGTGTTGCAAGAGCAATTGCAGATGGCATTGTAACAAGAGAAGAATTATTTATTACAACAAAAGTATGGGTAAGTGACATGGGAAGTAAAGAAGCTGCTTACCAAGCAGTAAAAACTTCTTTGAAAAGCCTGAATATGGATTATGTAGATTTGATTCTTTTACATCAGCCTATGAATGACTATTTTGCAGCTTATCGTGGAATTACAAAAGCATATAAGGAAGGAATTGCAAAAGCAATTGGAGTTTCCAACTTTTATCCAGCAATTCTTACAAATCTTTGTGAAACAGTAGAAGTAATACCAGCAGTCAATCAGATAGAATTACATCCATTTTTTGTACAGCAAAATGCAATTGAAAATATGAAAACATATGGTGTTGTTCCACAAGCATGGGGACCATTAGCAGAAGGAAAACATGGTATTTTCACAGATCCAGAGCTTATTTCGATTGGCAATAAATACAAAAAATCAGCAGCACAGGTAGCACTTAGATGGAATATACAACGTGGGGTATCTATTCTTCCAAAATCTGTTCATATAGAAAGAATGAAACAAAATATAGATATTTGGGATTTTGCTCTTACTGAGGAGGAAATGGAAAGGATATCTGCAAAGGACTTAGGACATAGTGAAATTGTAAATCATGATGATCCAGTTTTTGTAAAATTTATTTATAATCTGCATTAAAACAATAGAAAATACACTTTACAAACTTTTTGTTGTTATGAAAAAGAATGATATAAATTTATGGAGGTAGAAAAAAATGAGAAAAAACTTAGGAAAGCAACCAGCGTTATTTCCTATGCCAGTTCTAATGGTAGCAGCATATGATGAAAATGGAACTGTAGGTGTTATGAATGCTGCATGGGGAATGATTAGTGGACATGACAAGATTGCATTATTTATTGATGAAGAGCACAAGACAACAAAAAATATTAAGGCCACCAAAGCATTCACTGTAAGTTTAGCAGATAGAGCTCATATGGATGTGGCAGATTTTTATGGAATTGCTACTGGCAATAAGATGCCAGATAAATTTAAAAAATCTGGTTACCATGAAGAGAAGAGTAGCTATGTAAATGCTCCAATCATCACAGAATTTCCAGTTGCTTTAGAATGTGAACTTGCTGAAATTGTACAAACAGAAAACTTATATGCAGTTGTAGGAACAATAATTAATGTAAGTGCAGATGAAAAAGTAATTTCAGAGAATGGCAAAATTGATCCATTAAAATTGAATGCTTTGATTTTTGACCAGTTCCAAGCTGGATATTATGTGGCAACTGAGAAGGTAGGACAAGCATGGGATGCTGGAAAAGAAATCATGAAAGCTGCACAAGAGGATTTGACAAAATAATCTTCTTTTCAGCAATTGGTGCAACAAATACACTTCCTATGGTGTTTATGTCTATGTGCATGGGTGCAACATTAATAAAGCAGTAGAATGATGAAAGTAAATCACTCTACTGCTTTAAATATTTGAATGAATATTATTATGTTAATACTTTAAAAGCTGAATTTGATTTTGACATATATGTTTATTAAAATTATATTTTAGAGGTGTCTATTTATATATTTAATATTATTAGTGTAACAAGGAGGGATTGTTATAAGTAAAATAATATCATGGAAGAATTTTAATGAAAAAATGTATAAGGTATTTAATAAAAATTTTAAATATGTTGATGAATTATATTTTAATGTAAAAAAAGAATTGTTTTTTGGAGAGGAAAAAGAATTAGATGATAAGGAAGCATTAAATTATCTTAAAAAGTTACATGAATTTAGTGGAGAACTTTATATTGTTACAGATGTTTCTTATCATAATGGATTAGGACCATTTTTGGTAAATGCAAAATATATTGATGAATTTGTAAGTGATTTTTATTATATGTATGGTGAAACATTTTATAGTACAGATATCATAATAGTTAATTTTTCTGAAAAACTAATTTGGGTTTTATTTCATGAAGGAATATGTTGGTTAACAACTGTTGATAATTAAATTATTAAGTAATATATTTTAGAAAGTGTGGTGATTTTATGAAAGTATATTTCTTAGAACATAGTTATGAATTAAATGAACATGATGTAATAAGAGCATTAGGAATTTATTCAACTAAAGAAAAAGCAGAAAAGGCTATGGAAAACTATAAAAAATTACCTGGATTTAAGGACTTTTTAGATGGATTTAATATTGATGAGTATGAAATTAATAAAAAATGTTGGAGTGAAGGCTTTTTTACTGTTTATTATTAAATTACAAATTAGATATATGGAGGTAATTTATGAAAGTATATTATTTAAAACATATTCGTAAGATAGATGGTTATGATGAACTAAAATCATTAGGTATTTTTTCGAGTAAAAAAGAGGCAGAAGAGGCTATTGAATATTATAAAAAATTACCTGGTTTTAAGGATTTTTTAGATGGATTTTGTATTAATGAATATGAAATTGATAAAGATTATTGGATAGAAGGTTTTTAACAGAAAGAGGAAATATTAACAAGATATTAATTTTTATAGGGGTTTTAGCAATGCTTTATTTTAAGCATTGCTTTTTTTAAAAACGTTTATTTAAAATAACCACTTATATAAATAAAACAACCACTTATATTAAATTAATACACTATAGCAATAAATTTATATATACTAGATTTGGGTGATAAAATGAAAATTAAATTATTTATAAATAAGAAATATTTAGAGCCAGAAGTTGTTATTTGTAACAATGAAAAAAATAAAGAAGTGGAAGATATATATACTACAATTTCTCAAGCTTTTAATGAAAAGCTTAAGTGTTATACAGATGGAAGTATTGAAATGGTATCTTCTGATTTAATAATTAGAATATATTCTGAAAAGCAAAAAGTATATGCAGAAACTAAATTAGAAAAATATATACTTCATAAAAGGCTTTATGAGTTGGAAGAACAGTTAGATAATAGAAAATTTGTACGTATATCTAATTCAGAAATAGTGAATATTAAAAAGATAAAAAAACTTGATACAAGCCTAACAGGAACTATATGTATGTATTTAGAGGGAGAAAAAATGACCTATGTTTCTAGAAGATATGTGTCAAAAATAAAAAAGGTATTGGGAATATAAGGAGGTTTAAATTTTATGCTAAAAAAAGCATTTACTAGAGGTTTATATAGTTTAGCTTTTGGAACAACAAGTGGAGTTTTATTAGGTTTAATAATGAGTTTTGTTGAAGGTGATAAGTATGTGGTTATAAGTAAGTATTTAAATAAACTTAATTCTCCAATAAGAGCCTTTGCTATACAGTGTTTATTAATTGGAATAGTTAGTATGTCCTTTGGATTATTTACAATAGTTTTTGAAAAAGAAAAGTGGAGTATTTTAAAGCAATGGATTCTTTATTTTATATTTACAACAATTGTATGGATTCCTATAAGTATTTTTTGTTGGGGTTATTATAACTTACCAACAACCATAACAGTAACCTTAAGTTATCTAATTGGATATGCCATAACAGCATTTATACAATATAAAAATTGTAAAGAATCAGTTGATAAAATTAATGAAAGACTTAAAGAATTAAAGGAAGAGGGGGAATAATTATGACAATGGCTGTTGAAATTAAAAATTTATCAAAAATATATGATACTAAAAAAGCAGTAGATTCAATTTCTCTAAATATTAAAGAAGGTACTTTACTTTCTCTTTTAGGGGTAAATGGTGCAGGAAAAACTACTACAATAAAAATGTTATCTGGTCTTACAGAAATAAGCAATGGAGAGGCTTATATATTAGGAAAGAGTGTAAAAAATGATTTAGAAGATGTAAAAAAGCTTATAAATATTTCTCCACAGGATACAGCAGTAGCTCCAAATTTAACTGTAAAAGAAAATTTAGAATTTATTGCTGAAATTTATAATTGTGATGATAAAGAAGAAATGAAGAATATAGTAAATAAGTTTTCTTTAGATGAGGTTTTAAATATTAAGGCAAAAACTTTATCAGGAGGTTGGCAAAGAAGATTAAGCATTGCAATGGCTTTAATTACAAAACCTAAAGTATTATTTTTAGATGAGCCTACATTAGGTCTTGATGTTATTGCAAGAAGAGAACTTTGGAAGATTATTTCAAGTCTTAAAGGCAAAATAACAATTATTCTTACAACACATTATATGGAAGAGGCTGAAGAATTATCAGATTATATAGCTATTATGGTAAAGGGAAATATAATAAAACAAGGAACATTAGAAGAAATTAAAGAATTAACAAAAGCAAAAAATTTAGAAGAAGCATTTATAAAAATTGTAGAGGAGGAAAAATAAATGAGAATTAAAGCTTTTTGTATAAGAAATATAAAAGAATTGTTAAGAGACCCTTTAAGTTATATTTTTTGTTTAGGTTTTCCTATTATTATGGTAACAATAATGACCATAGTTAATAATAGTATACCTAAAGAGGCAGGAATAGAAATATTTAAATTAAAATTTTTATCACCAGCAATAATTATCTTTGGATATGCCTTTGTTATGTTATTTACCTCTATTCTTATTTCAAAAGATAGGACAAGTACCTTTTTAACAAGGTTATATGCGTCTCCAATGAAATCTATAGATTTTATTTTAGGTTATACTATTCCTTTTTTAATTATAGCAGTTTGTCAAAGCATAATAACTTTCATATATTCAGGATTTATTGGAATTTTTACAGGATATACATTTAAAATAAGTAATGTTTTAGTATGTATTTTAGTTATGATTCCTTCAGCTATTATGTTTATTGGTCTTGGAATATTATTTGGAACATTATTTAATGAAAAAGCAGCCCCTGGAATAGGTTCACTTATTATAACTTTAACTTGTATGATGGGAGGAGTTTTCATGGATGTAGATTCATTAAGTGGTGGACTTAAAAGTATATGTTATAAACTTCCTTTTTATAATGGAGTTAAAGTTGCTAGGATGGCTGTTAATGGAAATAATTCAGAGATTTTAAAATCCCTTATTATTGTTTTTATTTATTCAATAGTAATATATATATTGTCAGTAGTTTTATTTAAGAAAAAAATGAAAAGGGATTTTAAATAATATCTCTAAAGTTTATTTTATTGAATTATATTCATACTATATTTCCATGCAAGTACACGAAAAACTGCTTTATCTATAATGGATAAATCTAATTCTCCATTTTCAGCAGCTGATAGAAGATTGTTAAAGCTTGTTTCATAATCACTTAAAATAAGTATATCATTTCCAGCAAGAACAGCTAAAACAGCAGGGTCTTCTCCATTTGTATAAAGGCTTATTGCATCCATTGCAAGGTCATCTGTCATAATAACTCCAGTAAAATTTAATTTATTTCTTAAAATATCATGAACAGAAGGAGATAATGAAGCTGGATAATTCTCATCCATAGATTTTACAATATTATGTGAAACTAATATTCCTTGAGCATTAGCCTTTATACCTCTTTCAAATGGAATAAAATCAGAAGATTCAAAGGATGAATAATCTCTATTATCAATTGCTATACCAGTATGTGTATCTACATTATTACCATAGCCAGGAAAATGCTTTAATACACTTGAAATGTTATTTTCAGAAGAGGTTTTTACAACTGTTTCAACAAAATTAGCAGTTTGCTCTGGGTTTTGTCCAAGACTTCTACTATAAATAAAATCATTAGGGTCTGTAGAAACATCTGCAACTGGTGCAAGGTTAACATTAATGCCTAAAGAACTTAAAAGTTCACATTTTTCTTTTGTGTCTGAAGCTATTTTTTCAAAACCACCTTCTAAAAAAAGTTCTTTAGGAGATTTGAATTTTTCACTTCTTAAATTTGGATTACTACTAATTCTTACAACAGTTCCACCTTCTTCATCAACCCCTATAAGCATTGGAATTTTTGAAACATTTTGAAGAGATGTTATATCACTTTTTAGTTCTTCTTTGGTTTTTCCTTCTGTATTTGAAGCAAATAAAATTACACCTCCAAATTGGTATTTAGAAATTATACTTTCAGCATTTTCAGAGGGACATCTTGCAAAAATCAATTGGCCTATTTTTTCTTCTAAAGTCATGGATTTAAGTTTTTCATAGGCTTTATCATAATAATCAGAAAAAATACCATTATCAAGATAAGTTTTAGGAATTTCTAATTTAGTATTATCAGAAGAATTATCCCTAGAGGTTTTAGTTTCAGAAGGAGTATTAGTATTAGCTATATCTTTAGAACAACCTATAAAAGTAACTGATAATAAAATTGTAATAATAAATAAAAATAATTTTTTATTCATTTAATCACCACCTAAAGTATTATTTTTATTAAAGTATAACATAAATGAATTTTTGAAGATGAATAAAAGAAAGTAAAAAGCTTTATAAATTTTATTTTTGGAAATAAGCCTATATAAAAAATATGAATTATGAAATTAATATAAATATAATTTTAAATTTATCAAATATTTAAAATTTGAGTACATAAGTAAGTATTTTGCTTGATTATTACTTGAATAATTTCATAAAGTGGTGTATCCTTATAAATAAGGCACAATGATGAAATAAAAGTAAATTTGTTTATTGCAATGAAATTTTTTCATTGAAAATAATATATGCCAAATTACTAGGAGGGTTTTTTAATGAATAAGATTTATTATCAAGAAGATTGTAACCTTTCATTATTGAAGGGAAAAACTATCGCCGTAATCGGATATGGTAGCCAAGGACATGCACATGCATTAAATGCAAAGGAATCAGGATGTGATGTTATAATTGGTCTATACGAAGGAAGTAAGTCTTGGGCAAAAGCAGAAGCTCAAGGATTTAAAGTATATACAGCTGCAGAAGCTGCTAAGAAAGCTGATATAATCATGATTCTTATAAATGATGAAAAGCAAGCAGCTATGTACAAGAAAGATATTGAACCAAATCTAGAAGCTGGAAACATGTTAATGTTTGCTCACGGATTTGCAATTCACTTTGGACAAATAGTACCACCTAAGGATGTTGATGTAACTATGATCGCACCTAAGGGACCAGGACACACAGTAAGAAGTGAATATCAAGCAGGAAAAGGAGTTCCATGTCTAGTTGCTGTAGAACAAGATGCTACAGGAAACGCTAAGGATTTAGCTTTAGCTTATGCTTTAGCAATTGGTGGAGCAAGAGCTGGTGTTCTAGAAACTACATTCAGAACAGAAACTGAAACAGACTTATTTGGTGAACAAGCAGTACTTTGTGGAGGAGTTTGTGCTTTAATGCAAGCTGGTTTCGAAACATTATGCGAAGCTGGATATGATCCAAGAAATGCTTACTTTGAATGTATCCACGAAATGAAATTAATTGTTGACTTAATATATCAATCAGGATTTGAAGGAATGAGATATTCTATTTCAAATACTGCTGAATATGGTGATTACATAACTGGACCTAAGATAGTAACAGAAGATACTAAGAAGGCTATGAAGAAGATATTATCAGATATCCAAGATGGTACTTTTGCAAAAGACTTCTTATTAGATATGTCACCAGCTGGTGGTCAAGCACACTTCAGAGCAATGAGAAAGAAAGCTGCTGAACATCCATCAGAAGTTGTAGGAAAAGAAATACGTAAGTTATACAGCTGGAATGGTGAAGACAAATTAATAAACAACTAATTTGTAATAAATAAGATTTTACAAGGCATATATCTAATCAGTTTAGATTGGATATATGCTTTTTTTGTTGTTATTTATAGTATTATGAGAATTAAAATATACATGTAATTTTGCCCATGTATAAATAAGGAAAAGTTCCTTTAGATAAGGTATACTCCCATTCTTTGATTGGATAAAAATCCAAATATATTATTGTTAAATGAATTAGAGGATAATATATAAAAGGTTTCCAAACATCAACTAATTTATTATTTACAAAGTTATGTTATAACTGTTTATGGACGAGCTACCTAATGTACTAGGTACTAATAAGATATTGGTCATAAAAAACTAAGACCGAAAAAATAAAAAGGAGAGAGTACACAAATGAAAAAGAAAATAATAGGAGCAATGATAGTAGCGTCAATGGTAGGAGGGACTTCTGTTCCAGCTTTTGCAAAAACAACAGATAATTCTAATAGTAATTGTAAGGTTCAGGTAAGTAAGAAATTATGTTCTAGTGATAATAAATATTTAGGTTTTACAATTGGACAAGTAGCTGGAAGCAATATTAAAGATTGTATTCAAAATATAATAAATAATAATTGTAAACCTTCTAATCCAGATAATAATACTGAAGAGGATAATAAGGAAAATAATGATAATGTTATAGAAGATAATAATCAAAATAACAAACCAGAAGATAATGTAGAAAATGACAAAAATGATACTAGTAATGATAATAATTCAGAAATAACTCCACCAAGTACAGATAATGATAATTCAAATAAGGAAGATAATAATCCACCAGCAGTTGATGAAGAACAGGATAATTTTATGGCTCAAGTAGAACAATTAATTTATCAAAAGGTTAATGAAGAAAGAGCAAAAAATGGAGTAACTCAATTATCATATAATTCTGTAATGGAGAAGTATGCAAGAATAAAATCTAAGGATATGGGAGAAAATAATTATTTTAGCCATGAAGACCTTAATGGAAAATTAATAACAGAAAAAATGAAACAAGATGGAGTTTCATATAAAGCTTGGGGAGAAAACATTGCATATATAGGGGAAGTTAGTGATGCTAATAAGTTAGCAGAACAATTTATGACAAATTGGATGAATTCAAGTGGTCATAGAGCAAATATATTATCTACAAATTTTGAAAGTATAGGAATAGGAGTGTACAAGTCTGGAAACAGAGTTTATGCAACTGAAGAATTTTATAAATAAAATTTAAATTGACTTTGTTTCATTTGTTACAGATAATATAGAAATGGAAATGTATAATAATATCATAATTAAAGGTATTGGAGGTTTCTTGTATGATAAGAAAAGTTATAAAAATAGATGAATCAAAGTGCAATGGTTGTGGGTTATGTGTTAATGCTTGTCATGAAGGGGCAATAGGTTTAAAAAATGGAAAAGCTGTTCTTCTTAGAGATGATTATTGTGATGGGTTAGGAGATTGTCTTCCTTCTTGTCCAACTGAAGCAATTTCTTTTGAGGAAAGAGAAGCTTTAGCTTATGATGAAGAGGCTGTTAAAGCTAATATGGCAAAGAAAAAAGCTACAATTAATATTCCTTTTACAGGATGTCCTGGAAGTATGAATAAAGAAATAAAAAGAGAAGAAAAAAGCAAGAAGTTAACTATGGAAAGTTGTGAATCTCAATTAAGACAATGGCCTGTACAAATAAAGCTTGTATCTCCAAAAGCATCTTATTTAAATGGAGCAAAATTATTAATAGCAGCAGATTGTACAGCATATGCTTATGGCAACTTTCATAATGAGTTTATAAAAAATAGAGTAACTTTAATAGGGTGTCCAAAACTTGATGAAGGTGATTATTCAGAAAAGCTTACAGAAATACTAAAGTATAATCACATTAAAGATATTAAAATTGTAAGAATGGAAGTTCCTTGTTGTGGAGGAATAGTAGCAGCTGTTGAAAAAGCCCTTAAAAATTCTGGAAAAATGATTCCTTGGCAAATAGTAACAATATCTACTGATGGGAATATTTTAGAATAATAAAAATATAGGTGGGAGAGATTTCTAGGTTCTTTCCCACCTAAAATTATGTTTGTTAAACTGTTTTTAAATCATAGATAACTCTAGTATCACAAAGACGGTCATGTAAAGCTCTTTTTTCATAATCAAAAGGAATTATAATATAACCAATAAATATAATAGAGCTTAAATAACGACCTATAGTTTCACGGTATAATAAATCTAAAAATGAAGGTTTAGTATTATTTTGAGACACTACCTTAAGTTTTAAAAGCCATTTTCCAAAGGTAGTACCTGTGTTATATGTAGCTATTATAAAATATAAAGATTTTAATAAATAAAATATTATATCTAATATAGAAAAATTAAATAAAACTTCATTTGATAATAAACCTGGTCCATTTATTAATGAAGATATAGAAAAAGGTATCTTTATAAAGAATAAAATAATAGCAACTAATAGACTATCAATTCCAAAGGCTATTAATCTAGGAAGAAAACCTGCATAATTTAAAGTAGGTTTTGTATCTATTATTTCCATAGAAGTATATTCATTATTCTGCATAATACATTAGCCCCCTATTTCCAGCCTTCTCTAAATATTCTGTAATAACTTGGGCATCTGATTTTTCTTTTGTTCCCTTATATGCTGAAAATAAAGAAGAAAAGAAATCATTAGTAGAGGTATCTGGTGTATATAGTTCTACATCTTCTCCTAGGCTATCTGCAATGGCTGTTTCTACAGTTTCATAATCAGCTATTTCATCAATTAAGCCAAGCTCTAAAGCTTGTTTTGCAGTATATATTCTTCCATCAGCTATTTTTTTAACAGTTTCTACATCCATCTTTCTTCCATCAGCAACAATACTTACAAATTGTTCATAAGCTTCATCTACATTACTTTGAAGAATTTCTTTTTGCTCATCTGTTAAATCTTGCCCAGAAGACCCCATTGCTTTATTTTTTCCACTTGTAATGTTAATTTCTTTAATTCCAAGCTTATCATATAAATCCTTTGTATTGACAAGTGACATAATTACACCAATAGAACCTGTTGTACAGTTACGATTAGCAAAAATCTTATCAGAAGCCATAGATATGTAGTATCCACCTGAACAAGCTTCAGATTTCATGTATGTCCATATAGGATTACCTGTTGTTTCTTTATAATCTTTAAGTTTTAAATATAATTCATCACTTTCATAAACACCTCCCCCAGGGCTATCTACAATTAGAAGAATGCCCTTGTTATAAGGAGAATTTTTCATAGATTCAATATAATCTAAAGTACTCTGATGATTATAAGATTCACTTGAAAAAACAGAAGAACTTTCAGATTCACTAATAGTTCCATTAACTTCTACAACTCCTACATAATTATATTCAGGAAGTGTTATAGAAGAGTTTAATTCACTTTCTAGAAGTGAGGTAAGTTTGTTTCCTTTTTCAGAAACATCATTTGTAAGTTTACTTTTAGTTATTGCATTTGATACACCAACAAAAACAAAAACAAGTGCAGCAGCTATTAAGCCTAAAATTTGTTTGTTTTTCATATCTTCATCTCCTAAATAAAAAATAGTTACTATTTAAATATATATTTGATTTTATTATTTGTAAATATTTATATTTTTAGAAGTATTTAAGAAGATGAAAAAATTAATTTTTATTTGCCATATATACAATAACTCTTCCACCAATAATATTACCAATAGTTACAAAGAATAAGCTTTTTAATAAAGAGAATAGGTCTATATTAAGACCACTACAAAAACCTATTGTAAAATATGAAAAGTTTGCAACTATATGTTCAACACCTAAAAGTACAAAACAAACTATTAAAAATCCACTTATTAAATGATTATTAGTTTTTGAAAAAGCATATACAGCAGCACAAACTAATATGTTACAAATAACACCACTAATTAACATTTGTATAGGATTTAATGAAAGTTTGTTAGAAATTAAAGAAGTTAAATCTGGTTTTATTATTTGGTAAAAGCAAAAAGAAGCAAATACACCTCCTGCTAAATTTCCAATCCATGTTACTGCAAGAGATTTAATATACTCTGGTAATTTTAAATGAAAATTACTAAAGACCTTTCCTGTAAATAAATCAGTCTTCATTAACATTATCAATAATAATCCAAGATAAAATGTAGTAGAAGCTAAATATGCATTATCTGTTTTTTGAAGAGTTATAAGATAACAAAAGCAGCCAAATGATATTGAAGCTCCACCTAAAAAACTGTTAATAATAGATTTTTTCATGTTTTTAATGTCCTTTCAAAAATAGTTAAATATATATTAAATATAATATATTAAAAGTATTATAATCAAATTGATGTAATTTAAAGAAATAATGATGAAAATTAGAGAATAACTAAGAAAATAGGCTATAATACAATAGAATAATCTATAAAGGTTTTTCAATAAGATAAAATTTAAAAGTCAATTTTCTTAAAATAACAATCTTTATTGTAATTATGTTCATACTATGATAATAAAGCTTGCAAAAGATATAGAAAGAGGTTCTAAAAAAGCCTTAAAGAAAATAAGAAAAGATTCAATGAAATAAAATTGTTATGTGAAAAGGGTGTGTATTTTATTAAAAATAGACACTCTTTTTTGTTAAATAAATGTTAAAAATTTTAAGGTATATTTAAGCTTCATTTTGTATTATAAAGACAAAGATAAGAGAAAAGGAGGAGACAAAAATGGCAATAACAATATTTAAAAGATATGAAAAGAAGTATTTATTAGATAAAGAAAAGTATGAATTACTTACAGAAAGATTACTTGAATATATGAATTATGATGAACATTGCTTAAATGGTAAAGATTATACAATATATAACATTTATTATGATACAAAAGATAATAATATAATAGAACATTCACTATCAAAACCTTATTATAAAGAGAAGCTTAGATTAAGAAGCTATAAGCCTATAAAAACTAAGGATGATAAAGTCTTTTTAGAAATAAAGAAAAAAATAAATGGAATTATAAGTAAAAGAAGAGTTGTACTTACTCTTGAACAGGTAAATAAGCTTTTAGAATTTGGAGAAAGACCTAAGCTTGATGATTATATGAGTAATCAAGTGCTAGATGAAATAGAATATTTTTTAAGTAGAAATAAGATAAATCCAGCAGTTGCAATACATTATAAAAGAACAGCTTTCTTTGGAAAAGAGGATAAGGATTTTAGAGTTACCTTTGATAATCATATAATGACAAGACGATATAATTTAAATCTTACAGCAGAGGATTATGGTGAGGACCTTTTAAAAGAAGGAGAAAGATTAATGGAAGTAAAGATATTAGGAGCTATGCCAATGTGGCTTTCAGAAATTTTATCTGATTTATCAATATTTCCAATTGGTTTTTCAAAGTATGGTAATGAATATAGAAAATATTATGTAACAGAAGGGAGAGGGGCAGTATGCTAGATACAATATTAACATCAACAACAGGAGAATCATTAACATTAGCTAACACATTAATAATAATTGGAGCATCAATTATTTTAGGATTAATAATTAGTATTTCATATATGAAAACAAGTAAAGAAGAGGTAGTTACATCTGGTTTTGCAGTTACATTAATAATGCTTCCAGCAATAATATCAATAATTATATTATTAGTTGGAAATAATGTGGCAAGAGCTTTTAGTTTAGCAGGAGCATTTTCAATTATAAGATTTAGAAGTGAACCAAAAGACCCAAAAGATATATCATACATATTCTTTACTTTAGCAGTTGGACTATCAGCAGGTATGGGATATGTTGGATATGCAGTTTTATTTACTATAATTTTATGTTTAATAATGTTTATTTTAAAGTTTATAAATTATGGAGAAGCAGATAAGTCTTTCTTTGAACTTAGAATAACAATACCTGAAAATTTAAATTATGAAAATGTATTTGATGATGTTTTAAAAAAATATACTTCATCATGGAAGTTTAAAAAAGTGAAAACAAAGGAATTTGGTTCATTATTTGAAATTACTTATACTGTAGTTATGAAAAATGAAAATCAAAAGAAGTTTATAGATGAATTAAGATGTAGAAATGGAAATTTAGGAGTGGTTCTTTCAGTGCCACAAGAAGAAAAATAATTCTTGTAAATAATTTATTAAGTATAAGGTGGTGTGAGTTATGAATAAAAAAATAAAATTGATTATATGTGGAATTGTAGCAGCATCAATTATAGGAATATCAGCTTATTCAATAAATGCATCTAAAAATAATACTAGAAATATAGTAGATACTTCAACAATAATAGCAGAAAATATAGATGATAATTGGGATGAAGATTTTAGTAAAGTAAATAATGAGGCTTCTATAACATTAAATGGAGATTCAATAAGCTTAGATGGAAGTGGAGCAACAGTAGATGGAAGTAAAATAACAATAACATCAGCTGGTATTTATAGGATAACAGGAAATTTAAATGATGGACAAATTATTGTAGATGCAGGAGATAATGATAAAGTAAAGCTAATATTAAATGGAGTAGATATAAAGTGTTCAAATAGTGCTCCTATATATGTTGTAAATGCTGATAAGACTGTTATTGATTTAAAAGATGGAAGTAATAATACTATAACAGATGGTGAAAACTATGTTTTTGAAGATACATCATCTGAAGAATCTAATTCAGCTATTTATAGCAAAGATGATTTAACAATAAGTGGAAATGGAACTTTAACTGTTAATGGAAATTATAATAATGGAATAGTAAGTAAAGATGATTTAAAAATTACTGGAGGAAATATTACAGTAACTGCTGTTAACAATGGAATTAAAGGTAAGGATTCTGTGAGAATTAAAGATGGAAATATAAAAGTTACAGCAGGTGGAGATGGAATAAAAACTAATAACTCAAAAGAAACAGAAAAAGGATATATTTATATTGCAGGTGGAACTATTGATATAACTTCAGAACAAGATGGAATACAAGCAGACACTACTGTTCTTATTAAAGATGGAGATATTAAAATAACTTCAGGTGGTGGAAGTGAAAATGCTGTTAGCAAAAATAATGATAAGGATTTTGGTGGCAAAGGTTTTATGATGAGACCAGATGGAGAAGGAATGACTCCACCTGACATGGATGAAAATTCACAAAATGGAGGAGAACCACCAACAAAACCAGAGGGTAATGATTCTCAAGTGCAAAATATGGGAGAGCCACCAACTAAGCCAGATATGAATGAAAATTCACAAAATGGAGGAACAACTCCACAAGGAGAAGCACCAACAGATATGCCTAATAATCAAAATACTTCAACTTCAGCAGGAGATGCTTCAACTAATACAGAAGAAACAACTAGTACAAAGGGAATAAAAGCAGGAACAAATATAACTATTGAAAATGGAACTTTAAATATAGATTCAGCAGATGATTCTCTTCATACAAATGATAGTTTAGTTATAAATGGAGGAACATTTAATATATCTTCTGGAGATGATGGTATACATTCAGATACTACTTTAGATATTAATGGTGGAAAAATAAATATAACTAAATCTTATGAAGGTATTGAAAGTGGAACTATAACAATAAATGATGGAGAAATTCATATAGTATCAAGTGATGATGGATTAAATGCTGCAGAGAAAAATAGTAGTGTTTCAACAAAAACTCCAGGAAAAAATGATTTTAACTCTTCTAGCAATGCTATCCTTAATATTAATGGTGGATATGTATATGTTGATGCTTCAGGAGATGGTGTTGATTCAAATGGTTCAATAAAAATGACAGGTGGAACAGTAATAGTAAATGGACCAACAGATTCAGGAAATGGAGCCTTAGACTATGATGGTGAATTTAATATGACTGGAGGATTATTAGTTGTAGCAGGAAGTATAGGAATGGCTCAAGCACCAAGTACTTCTTCAACACAATATTCTATGAATATAGGACTTTCATCAGTTCAAGAAGCTAAAACATTAATAAATATTTCAGATAAAGATGGAAATTCAATACTTACATTTGCACCATCAAAGCAATATCAATCAGTCGTTGTTTGTTCACCAGATTTAAAGAAAGGAACAACTTATACAGTAAGTACTGGTGGAACTTCAACAGGAGAAGAAAAAGATGGACTTTATTCTAATGGAACCTATTCTGGTGGAACTGAATATGAGAGTGCAGAAATTTCAAGTTTAGTAACAAGTGTTGGAAAACAAGGTGGAATGAATAATGGAGAAAACATGAAAAATGGAGGTGGTAGAAGAAATATGGAAGGTGGAGAAAGACCTCAAGATAAGCAAAATAATTCTCAAAGTGAAGGTAATATTTAATTAAATTAGTATAAATAAAATTAAAAAGCTATTGGTTAATAAAAGTCTTATTAATCAGTAGCTTTTTTATAACCCATTTTTTTACTTAGAATAAAAATTTAATTATATAAAATATTTTTTAAAAATAGGCTTGAAAAAAATTGGGAAATGTATTACTATATAAACATAGAATTGCTAAGTAAATGTTTACAACGATTATAGAAAAAAGATTATAACCATAAATATTCAAGGGGGAAATGAAATGGGAAAGGTTAGACAAAAAATTGCTAGTATTATTGCTACCGTATCAGTAACAGGAACATTAATGGCTAGTTTTCCTGTAAACACTAATGCAGCTATTGTAAACGAAAACAATGAGAATAGAGCAACAAATGTTAAAATTTCTTTAGAAGATGCAGCAAACTATGGAAAAGAACTTGCTATAGAAAAAAATGCTTCAAGTTATGGATTAGCTGATAATGTAAAAGAAGGTGCTATACTTCATGCATGGTGTTGGTCATTTAATACAATAAAAGAAAATTTAAAGGATATTGCAGAAGCAGGATTTACAACAGTGCAAACATCTCCAGCTAATCAATGCTTAGTTGGAGATAATGGAGGAATGTCTATATGGAGTGAAAATGGACAAGGAAAATGGGAATATCATTATCAACCTACAGACTGGAAAATTGGTAATTATCAACTAGGTACTAGAGAAGAATTTAAATCAATGTGCGAAGAAGCAGATAAATATGGAATAAAAATAATAGTAGATGTATTACCAAATCATACAACACCACAATTAGATAAAGTTTCTCAATCATTAAAAGATGCTGCTGGTGGACAAGATAAGTTATATCATGGAGAAGGATTTAATTCTATTAGTCAATGGGAAAATAGATATTATTGTACAAATGGTGCAGTATTAGGCTTACCAGATGTTAATACAGAAAATCCAGGTTTCCAAAAGTATTACTTAAATTATCTTAATGACCTTATAGATTGTGGAGTTGATGGATTTAGATATGATACTGCAAAGCACATTGGCTTACCAGATGATCCACAGGATGAAAAGACAAAACAATATGGTTGGAAAAATAATTTCTGGCCTGTAGCAATAGGAAATGAATCTGTTGATGGAGTTTCTCTTCATAATAAAGATAAAATGTTTATATATGGAGAAGTATTACAATCATCAGGATCAAGAGATGATGCATATGGTAAAATTATAAATTTAACAGCTAGTGGATATGGATATACATTAAGAGGTGCAATAGGAAGTAAAGATTTTTCTACTGGAAGAATAAGTGACTGGGGAAATGCAGCTGGAGCAAGTAAATTGGTTACCTGGGTTGAATCACATGATACATATTGTAACAATGGTGAGTCAGTATGGTTAAGTGATTGGGATATAAGAATGTGTTGGGCAATAATAGCAGCACGTAAAGATGGAACACCATTATTCTATAGTAGACCAGATGGTTCTACAAACAATCTAGGAGGAAGATGGGGAAATAATAAAATAGGTGCAAAAGGAAATGATCAATTTAAAGACCCAGAAGTAGCAGCCGTTAATAAATTTAGAAATGCCATGGTTGGAGAAGGTGAATGTTTAAGAAACCCTAATGGAAGTTCACAAATACTTCAAATAGATAGAGGAACTAAGGGTACAGTTATTATAAACTTAGGTGGAGCAACTTCAATAGATAGTGAAACTTCAATGGCTAATGGAGCTTATACAGATCAAGTTTCAGGAAGATCATTTACAGTATCAAATGGAAAGATTTCAGGACAACTTGATGCTGGAAAGATTGCAGTTATATATAATGCACCAACTACAAGAAATCCAAGAGTTTTAGCAACTCCAGGAAGTGGTTCATTTAAGGGAGATTCAGTTACTGTTACATTAGGTTTAGCAAATGCAACTACAGGAACTTATACAACAAGTGAAGGAGCTTCAGGTTCATTTAAAGATGGAGATAAAATAACAGTAGGTACAAGTATTGCAGTTGGAGAAAAGGTAACAGTTACATTAAAGGCAAATGGAGATGACCCAGAAAGTACTCCAGCAAATGAAACATTTACTTATACAAAGAAGGATGGAAGTGTTAAGAAAAATACAGTTTACTTTACAGCACCTTCAGGTTGGTCAACTCCTACTATATATGCATATTCAGGAGATGGAGCAACAGCTACTCAAATTACAGGAGCATGGCCAGGAACAGCTATGACATCAGAAGGAGATGGAGTATATTCTTATACTTTTGATGATAGCGTAAGTTCTTGTAGTATAATATTTGCATCAGGAAGCAATCAAATACCAGCACCACAACAACCAGGATTTAGTTATGTAGGTGGAAAAGCTTATGAATATGTAAGTTCGTGGAATGAAGTTCAAGTTCCAGAACCAACTAGAAAAGGAACAGTGACAGTAAAATATGTTGATGAAGATGGAAATGATTTAACATCTCCAATAACATTAACAGGAAATGTTGGCGATTCATATACAACAAGTAAGAAAACATTTAGTGGATATACTTTATCTTCAACACCAACAAATGCAATTGGTAAATATACTGCATCAAATATAACAGTAACATATAAATATACAAAGGATGAAGAACCTATAGAAGAAGGAAAAGTAATAGTAAAATATATTGATGAAGAAACAAATGAAGAAATAGCATCTAGAACTACGTTAACAGGAAATGTTGGAGAAAGTTATGAAGCATCAGCAAAAGAAATAGATGGCTATACACTATCATTTATTCCATCAAATGCAACAGGTGTTTATAAATCATCAAATATAACAGTAACTTATGAGTATAGTAAAGATAATGAAGTTGTAAATCCACCAGTAATAAGTAGTTTTACAGCAGATAAGAAATCACCACAAGTAAGTGGAACACAAATAAAATTAACAGCAAAAGCAACAGGAAATGGGGCATTACAATATAAATTCTTAATAAAAGATTCATCAGGAAATTGGGCAGTATTAAGAGATTATGGAAAATCAAATGCTTATACATGGAAGACTGGAAAAGCAGGAAATAAGACAATATATGTAGATGTAAAAGACAGTAATGGAAAAGTAACAAGAGCCTCAATGTCTTATACAATAAAGGCAGAAGCAAAGCCACCAGTAGTAAGTAGTTTTACAGCAGATAAGAAATCACCACAAGTAAGTGGAACACAAATAAAATTAACAGCAAAAGCAACAGGAAATGGGGCATTACAATATAAATTCTTAATAAAAGATTCATCAGGAAATTGGGCAGTATTAAGAGATTATGGAAAATCAAATGTTTATACATGGAAGACTGGAAAAGCAGGAAATAAAACAATATATGTAGATGTAAAAGATAGTAATGGAAAAGTAACAAGAGCATCAATGTCTTATACAATAAAGGCAGAAGCAAAACCACCAGTAGTAAGTAGCTTTACAGCAGATAAGAAGTCACCACAAGCTAGTGGAACACAAATAAAATTAACAGCAAAAGCAACAGGAACAGGAACATTACAATATAAATTCTTAATAAAGGATGCAGCAGGAAACTGGTCAGTATTAAGAGATTATGGAACATCAAACACTTATACATGGAAAGCAGGAAAAACAGGAAATAAGACATTATATGTAGATGTAAAAGATAGTAATGGAAAAGTAACAAGAGCCTCAATGTCTTATAAAGTTGAAGAATCTTTAATACAAGATAGCAATGCAGCAATATCATATACTGGAACATGGAAAGTAGCAACTTCAACCAAACATAGTGGAGGAACTTGTAAATATGTATCTAGTGCAGCAACAGCAACTTACAAATTTACAGGAACAGGAATAAAGTTAATAGCACCAAAGTCATCAGATAAAGGAATAGCAAAAGTAACAATAGATTCAAAAGTGTATTATGTAGATTTATATAGTGCAAGTGCTAAAGATCAAAGTGTAGCATTTTCATTATCAGGATTAACTTCAGGAACACATACAATAAAAGTAGAGTGGACAGGATTAAAAAATAATTCTTCAAAAGGAACTACAATAACTTTAGATGCCTTTGAAATTATTAAATAATTAAGAAAAGCCAATGTTTATACTATAAACATTGGTTTCTTTTTAATAAAAAATATATAAAAATCAAAAAACAAGGTGCAATATTGGGGGGGTGCACCTTGTTTTTTATATACCATCTTCTGAGTAAGATGGATTTTATAAAGGGGATAAATAATATGCTTAATTACTTTACAACTTAATTTTACAATATAAATATGTCATTTTTATGTCAAATAGATAAAAATTTATTAATGAATTAATAGTAATAAGAAATAGTTACTAAAAAAGAGAAAAAATATTTGTTGTATGATATACTAATATGTATAAATATACAATATAATGAATGAAAGGAAGAAAGATGAAGAGACAATATAAAATAATAACTTTTTTATTGATAATTTTTATAAGCTTATCTTATATTAATGTATTTAAAGTTAAGGGAGAAGAGTATAAAAGTAAGTATGATCCTAGGGAACTTGGTTTAATGACTTCTGTTAAAGATCAAGGAAATTTAAATGTATGTTGGTGTTTTGCAGGAATGGCTGCAGTGGAGAGTTATTTAAAATTAAAGGGTTATGGAGAATATGATTTTTCTGAAGAGCATGTAAGATGGTGGGGCACATTAAGAGATGGATATGGTTTTAAAAGAGAAAGTTATGATCCAGCTAGCTTTAGTGTGGTGAAAAATTATTTAACAAGTGCTGGTGGAGTTAGACTTGAAGAGGATATTCCTTATAATCCATCTGAAAATGCTACTATTCCAGAAAATATGGATACTGCTTCTCCTAAGTTTTATGTTACTGATATAGTGGAAATTCCAAATGATATGAATAAAGTTAAAAAGGGAATATTAGAATCTGGTGGGGTGGTTTCATCATATAGAAGTAACAACATTTTTTCAGGTAAAACTATGAATGAATATTATTGTAATGATGAAACTTTTGTAAAAGATGAGCAACATGCTATATTGATAGTTGGATGGGATGATAATTATTCAAAAGATAATTTTAAGGATAATAATAAACCTAAAAATAATGGAGCTTGGCTTATAAAAAATAGTTGGGGTAATTATAATGATGAGGGTGGATACTTTTGGATATCTTATGAAGACAAAACTTTATTGCAAGCAGAAGATAATTTCTATATAAGTGGTGTATGTGATATAAATGATGGAAAAAGAATCTATCAGCATGATGAATTTGGGCCAACAGCTTATATTTATTCTATAGATAATGAGACAAAGGAAGAAAAACAAATAATTGAATGTGCAAATGTTTATGATTTTGAAGATGGTTATGATGTATTAGAAGGAATAACATTTATGACTTCATCAATAGGTGCAAAGTATAAAATATCTTATGCTCAAGTTGAAGATACTAATATAATAGATGAAAATAAAACCATAGTATTAGCAGAAGGAACAGTACCTCATGCAGGTTTTATTACAGCTTCAGTAGATGGAGTAAAGGTACCAGAGGGAAAAGGATACATAATAGTGTCTATTGATAATAGTGGAAATAATAAAGAAGCTTTAATAGGAGCTGAAACCTTATCTGATAATTGTGTGAGAAAAATAAATAAAGGTGAAAGCTATATGATAGTTCAAAATTATGCAATAGATTCCTTTGAATATAGTGATGAAGAAAATGCAGAAAATTATACTATAAAAGTTATTGCAAGAAATACAGAAGGAAAAATAGTAGCTCAAGATATTATAGACAAGCAAAAAGAAGCTTTAAATGAAAGTGAAACAAATAACAATAGTTCTGCTAATAGAAGTAGTGAAGCTATTTCAGAAAAAGGAGATTTTATTTTAATAATTGAATTAGTTTCAATACTATTAGTAATAATATTTTTTATAAATAAAAGCAGAAGAAAATAAATAAAGCACAAGGTAACTAAATATTAAAAAATTTAATTAAATGTTAAAATTTGTATAAAAATATCTTTACTTAATGTAAATATGATATTATATAAATGTAAAAGTTCATGTAAAGGGAGTAGAAAATATGCAGGAATACATAAATAAAGCAAATGATATTATTAATGAAGTTAAAAAAATAGTTATAGGTAAAGATAAAATAATAAAAAAAGTATTAACAACAATATTAGCAAAAGGAAATATTTTAATAGAAGATATACCAGGAGTAGGAAAAACTACTTTAGCATTAGCTTTTTCAAAAGCTATGTCCCTTGATTGTAAAAGATTACAATTTACTCCAGATGTATTACCAAGTGATATATTAGGTTTTTCTATTTATAATAAAGATTTAGATAGATTTGAATATAAACAAGGAGCTATAATGTGTAATTTATTTTTAGCTGACGAAATAAACAGAACATCTGCTAAAACTCAATCTGCTTTATTAGAAGTAATGGAAGAAGGAAAGGTAACTATTGATGGTATAACAAGAAAAGTTTCTAAACCTTTTATTGTTATAGCAACACAAAATCCAGTTGGTTCTATAGGAACTCAAATGCTTCCAGAATCTCAATTAGATAGATTTATGATTAAGCTTACTATGGGTTATCCTGATATGGAAAGTGAAATAGAAATTTTAAAAGGAAAGCAAAAAAAAGTTCCTCTTGATGAAATAAATACTGTTGTAACAAAAGAAGATATTTTAGTTATGCAAGATTTAGTTGAAAATATTTATATACATGAAAAAATATATGAATATATAGTAACTTTAATATCAAAAACTAGAAATCATCCTTTAATAGATTTAGGAGTAAGTCCAAGAGGAAGTGTTGCATTAACAAAACTAGCAAAAGCCACAGCTTTTCTAAAAAATAGAGATTATGTAGTTCCAGAAGATATACAAGAAATTTTTAAAGATGTTACAATTCATAGAATTATATTAAATACTAAAGCTAGGATAAGCAATACTTCAGAGGAAAAAATACTTTTAGACATTTTAAATAGTGTTAGTGTACCAGGAACTAAGTAATTAGGAGGAGATATGTTAAAAACAAAAATAATATATTTTTTTATAGTTATAGGAACTCTTTTATTTACTATTTTATATTCAGATTATTTTCCTTTAGCAATATTTATAACAGTTTTATTATTGCCAATAGTGTTAAATATTATTATAAGAATTATAAAGAAAAATATTAATTTAAATATTGAAAGTAGTGATGTGTTAGAAAGTAAAGATAAAGAAATAAGTGTGAAAATAGTTATAAAAAATAATTCTATTTTTCCAGTTTTAAATGGAGAATTAAAGTTAAGTTGTTATAATAAATTTTCAAATAATAAAGAAATAGAATATATAAATTTCCCTATTAATTCTAAAGAAGGAGAAAGTATAACCTTTAAAATTAAATCTAAATATTGTGGAAAATTAATAATTCAGGCTGAAAGCTTAAAAATATATGATTATTTAACAATTTCTTCAGTAAAGAAGAAATTAAATAAATCTAAAGAAATAATTATACTTCCTAATATATATAATTTAAGTCTTTTTAATAAAATTTTAGATGTAAATTCATTAGATGGAGAAAGTTTTTCTAAGGATAAATCAGGGGATGACCCTTCAGAGGTATTTAATATAAGAGAATATGTAGAAGGAGATAAAATACAAAGAATTCATTGGAAACTAAGCAGTAAAGTTAATAATATTATGATAAAAGAATATAGTCAGCCTATATCAAATAGTTCAATAATAATAGTAGAGTTTTGTGAAGATAAAAATAATATTAATATAATTCAAGGAATTGTAGAAACAGCTATATCTTTATCTTATATGCTTTTATCATATAATTATATTCATTACATATGTTGGTATGATAAAGGTAAAGATTATTTTAATAAAGTAATTATAAGTTCAAAAGAAGATATATTAAAAGTAGCTTGTGAATTATTATCATTAACAACATATGAAGAAAACCTTCTAGCTCTAAAACACTATGATATTGAAAGTAATGGTGAAAAATATTTTAAAAAGTTTTATGTAACTTCTAATATACCTAAAAAAGATATTTCTTATCTTGAAGAAAATGAAAATATGGATATTCTTTATTTAAAGGATAAAAGTGAGGTAAATTTAAGTAATTTAAAGGTTATTGATGCAAACAATTTAAAAGAGAGTTTAGAAAATTTGGTGATGTGAGGTGAATAATATGAAAAAAAATAATAAAGTAGAAAAAGAAATTATTTTAAATAAAGATTTACATTTATCATCATCATCTTATTATGAAAACTGGTATTTAAAAGTTTTTTTAATTATTATGTGCTTTTTTGGGGTGTATGGAGCTATATTTTCTTTTATTACAAGCTTTGATTTAGAAGTTTCAAATCTTACCCTTAGTGTTTTTATAATATTACTTATAACAATATTTTCTTTAACATTTTCCATGAAAAAAAGAAGAAATGCAATACTTTTAGGAATAAATATAATTTACATTATTTTATATTTTTTATTTAATGACATAGTTATTTATGGTGTTATTAATATATTTGCTAAGGTAAATGATAAGTTAAGTTCTGTTACAGGTGGGATATTAGTTGATGTTTATTCGTTAGCTAGTGAAAATATTAATGTTTCTGTTCAAACATCTATGTCTATAGCCTTAATGTTTATTGCATTTATAATAATTGAAGTAGTTTCTTATTCAATAATATATAGAAATAATTTTATTTTACTATTAATAGCAACATTACCTTGTTTAGAATTTGGAGTATTTTTTGCCATTATGCCAGACATACTTCCATTTTTAATGCTTATTATTTGTTGGATAGTAGCTTTATCTTTTTCAATGTTTAAGGTTTCATTAAAAAATAAAAGTGAGTTTAAGTATAACAAAAGGAAAAAGAAGTATTTTTATGTTAATGGAAAAGTAAGAAAAAATATTAATGTAAAAGGTGGAATGATTTTAGCTATAATTAGTTTTTTAATATTTTCCCTTGTATTTATTATTTATCCAAAGGAAAAATACTTAAATAGTAAAAAACTTATTAATAAAAAAAGAGAAATAGCACAATATATTAATAATGCAGAATATGAAAAAATAATTCCTTTACTTTCAAATACTGCAACAGGTGGAATAAGTGGAGGAAGATTAGGTTTAGTTGATGGAATTGAATATGATAATAAAACAGATTTAATTTTAGAAACAAATAACTTATATAATGATATTTATCTTAAAGGATATGTAGGAGAAGTATATACAGGACGTAGTTGGAGAAACCTTTCTTCCTCTTCATATAGAAAATATAAAAAATTATTAAAAGGTATTTGTACTCAAAATTTAAATTATGAAGGAGCAAAAGAATATTTTTCTTTTGAAGGAGAAAGTGAAAGCACTATAAAAATTCAAAATGTAGATGCAAATAAAAACTATATATATGCACCTTACAATTCAAATTATGAAGATAATAGTGATATATTTAAATTTAATAATGATAGTTTTGTTTCACCAAAATTAAATAAAAAAACCTATTCATTTAATTACTATCCAGAAGAAATGGAGGGGTATGAAAATATACAATTTAATAAAGAGTATTTAGAAAAAGAAAGTAAATATAGAGAATTTGTATATGATGTATATACTAAACTTCCAAATTCAACTCTTAAAAAGGTAAGAGAAGAATATGAGGATATAGGAAATAGAACTGATTATAATGTTTATGATAAAATTAATCTTGCAGAAGAAATAGTAAATAATGAAACAAGTTATACTCTATTTCCAGGAAAATTGCCTAGTGGTAAGGATTTTGTTGAATATTTTTTATTTGAAAATAAAAAAGGTTATTGTTCTCACTATGCTTCAGCAGCAACTGTACTTCTTAGAATGTGGGGAGTTCCTGCAAGGTATGTAGAAGGATATGTAGTAAAAAATCATGAAAATTTAGAAGATAAGATATATGTAAAAGATAGTAATGCTCATGCTTGGGTAGAAGTTTATATAGATGAAATTGGATGGAAGGTAGTAGATGTTACTCCAGGTTATGATGATGATTCATATACTTCAGATAATGAGAGTACAAATAATATAAATAACCAAGAAGAAGTTAGAAATAATGAAGAACAGCAAGAAAATAATATACAAGAAGAAACTAAGAATAATGAAGAGGAACAAATAAAAGAAGAAAGTTCTAATAATAATTTAGAAGGTTCTTCTGAAAATAAAGTAGCAAAAAGAAATAATGTATTAATATTAATATTTAAATATTTATTAATATTAGTTTTATTAATATCATTTTTAATAGTTGTTATTGTAGGAAGACATTCATATATTATAAATAAACGTAATAAATTATTTAATACTGATGATGTAAATGAAAATGTAATTAATATGTATAAATATTTAAAGAGCATATTAGAGTATTTAAAAAAGGATAATGAAATCATTAAAGAAGAGGAATTTAATGAAATTTTACGTATTCTAGATAAAGCAGAATTTAGTAATCATAAAGTATCAAAAGAAGAAAGTGAAATAGTAAAGACTTTTGTAAAAAACTTTGCAAATAAAACCTATAGTGAGCTTTCAAAAAAGAAAAAGTTTGTATTTAAATATATAAAAACTTTATACTAATTATATTTATTAAAATCTTAAGTTAATTATTTTATTAAGCAAAATAGCTAAATAATATAAGAAACTTAAGATTTTTTTATATGTGGATAAGTTGCTAAACTTAAAAAATTGAAGAAATTAATTTTTCAATTTCACTAGCACTATTATTTATAGTAAAAATTACACTTTCATCAATTCTTAATTTACATTCACAATCACTTTCTTTAATAATATCTAAGTTTAAAGAATTAGCTTTTATTTCTTTAAATTTTGTAGGAGCTGTATCTATTGTGAATTTTGAATTTTTTGCTCCAATAATTTTAATAACAGTACCATTATCATTTTTATCTAAAACCTCTACGTTTATAAAGTTATTTCCAGCAATAATTCTATTATCTTTAGGAATTTCTAGAATATCTGCCTTCCCATTTAAAGTAATCCATCCACCACTTAAATTAAGTTTACACATTACATTTAATGTATTAGTATTACTTATCTTTTTTAATAATGTTCCTAGTTCAAAGGTTGTTAATTTATATTTCAAGTTAATCACCTCATTTTTTATTTTTAGTATGCCTTATTTTTGTTAAAATATATAAGGAGTAAAATTTTCTTACCTTATAATTTTAATACTAATTTTTAGATTTAACAAAGATAAATTTAAAAATATAAAATATTGTATTTAAAATATTTTAGTTTATAATAAAATAGAAAATAAAGAAGAGCTAGAAAGGGGATAAAAATGAGTGGAAAACAACATAGCTGTATAGGAATAGTATCAGCAATAATACTAGGAATGGGCTTTACTGTAGGAAAGACAGGTGCTGTAAATATTTTAACAGTTTTACTTTTTGTTATTGGGGCTTTAGTAGGCTCATTAATTGTTGATATTGATTCTAAAAAATCAAAAGCATCTCAACAGTTTACTAGAGTGGTCACAATGGTATTTTGGGCATTTTTAGTTTTTGTAATATACCAAAAATACCTATCAAATAATAGCATGATAAATGGAGCTATGAATTTTACGGGAGTGAAAAATCTATTTGATAAAATAGTAGTTTTATTTTTTATTATAGCAAGAACTTATATAAAAAGTGGAGTTGCACTTATGTTTTTATGTGTTCTTACAACACTTGGGAAAATGTCACCTCATAGACAATTTACACATAAGTGGTTTGGCACAAGTCTTTTTTGCATAACAGCTTATTTTGCTTTTGAAAATAGATTAGCAGTTGGATTTATTTTAGGATATATATTACATATAATTGCTGATAAAACAACCCCAGCAGGAATAGACTTTTTAGATTTTAAACTTCCATTACAAAATAGAAAAGGAAAGTTAGATTTTCATTTTTAATTTAAAAATAAATTACAATAAAAAAATATTAGGTTCATTATGTTATTCATCTGCTTTAGTGGACAGGCTTCAAGTGGCTGCTTCATAAAATAATGAACTTAAGATTTTAATGAACATAATTAAATTTAAAAATTGTATATTTTTTTATAAAATAAAAAAGTTGTTGTATTAAAAAATTAATTCTTAATACAACAACTTTTTTGTTTATATATAGAACATAGTATTCATAGGATTGTTAAATTTATCAGTTTCTTCCACTAAATCACGTAGAGTTATAGAGGATAATCTTTTAGATATATCTTCATCTAGTTTATTCCAAACTAAGTTTTCCATTGCATGTTCTATTGCTTCTGAAGAACTTAATACTGTAGCATCTGTTTTGTCAAATAGGCTTAGTTCAATAGCGCCTATAATATCTTTTGCAGTTATACTATCTATTGATCTTGCAAGTTGATAACCACCCTGAGCACCTTTTATAGAAATTACAAGATTTGCTCTTTTTAAAAGAGAAAAAACTTGTTCAAGATATATTTTTGATATTTTTAATGAGTTAGAAATATTAATAATTGTAATACATTCATTATAAGAACAGTTTTTAGCTATATATATCATTGATGCAAGACCATATCTGGCTTTTGAAGAAATTTTCATTTTTACACCTCACTTTCATATAATACATATATGTAATTATTATACTATATGAAATCTAAGGTTTGTCAATAGTTAAAAGATATAAAATATGGTGAAAGAATAGTTTTTATCATAATCTTTAATTAAAATATACTAATCATATATTTTTTATAAAAAATTTACCTAAAATTATTGACATTGGAATAAAGTGATATTATAATTTAGTCATTGAAAACATATATGAAAAGTATGAATTAAAACAAAAGGGGGAAGAAAAATGAAGAAAAAAATACTAAGCATTTTATTAGGAGGCACTTTACTTATGGGAATGCTAGCAGGTTGCGGAAGTAGTGGAAATAGTGCTTCAAATACAGCTAATAAAAAAACAGTAGAACTTCTAAATGTTTCCTATGATCCAACAAGAGAATTATACACAGATTTTAACAAAAGCTTTGCTAAGTATTGGAAAGATAAAACAGGTGAAGAGGTAACTATTAACCAATCTCATGGAGGTTCTGGAAAACAAGGCCGTTCAGTAATAGAAGGATTAGAGGCTGATGTTGTTACTTTAGCATTAGCTTATGATATTGATGCAATAGCAGATTCTGGCTTAATAGATGAAGAGTGGCAAAGTGAATTTGAAGATAATAGTTCACCTTATACATCAACAATAGTGTTTTTAGTTAGAAAAGGAAATCCTAAAAACATAAAAGATTGGGATGATTTAGTGAAAAAGGATATTTCAATAGTAACTCCAAATCCAAAAACTTCAGGTGGTGCAAGATGGAACTATTTAGCTGCTTGGGCATATGGCTTAAATAAGTTTAATAATGATGAGGAAAAGGTTAAAGACTTTGTAGGAAAAATATATAAAAATGTTGAGGTTTTAGATTCAGGTGCAAGAGGTGCAACTACAAGTTTTGTTGAAAGAGGAATAGGAGATGTACTTATAGCTTGGGAAAATGAAGCTTATCTAACTCTTGATGAACTTGGAAAAGATGAATTTGAAATAGTGGTACCATCTATAAGTATTTTAGCAGAACCACCAGTTGCAATAGTTGATAAGGTGGCAGAAAAGAAAGGGACAACAGAGGTAGCGAAAGCTTATTTAGAATATCTTTATTCAGATGAAGGACAAAGAATTGCTGCAAAAAACTATTATAGACCAAGAAATGAAAAAATTGCAGAAGAATATAAAGATACTTTCAAAGATGTAAATTTAGTAACAATAGATGATGTTTTTGGAGGATGGAGAGAAGCTCAAAAGAAACATTTTGCAGATGGTGGAATATTTGATCAAATATATGTTCCTTCAAATTAATAAATTACAAATGAGGTGAAAGTAATGAAAAGAAAAGAAAGAGTTATCCCAGGATTTGGGTTATCTATGGGAATTACACTTCTTTACTTAGGATTAATAGTTTTAATTCCTTTAGTAAGTGTAGTTATTAAAAGCTCAAGTATTGGATTAAGTGGAATTATTGATACAGTAAAAGACCCAAGAGTTTTATCAGGATTTAAAGTAAGTCTTCAATGTTCTTTAGTGGCAGCTTTAATAAATAGTGTTTTTGGACTTATATTATCTTGGGTTCTTGTAAGATATAAATTTCCTTTTAAAAGACTTTTAGATGGAATTATAGACCTTCCATTTGCTCTACCAACAGCAGTTGCTGGTATTTCATTAACAGCTTTGTATTCAAAAAATGGGTGGATAGGTTCTAAATTATACAAGTTAGGAATTGAATCTTCATTTTCTAAGTTTGGAATTACAATAGCATTAATATTTATAGGAATTCCTTTTGTAGTTAGAAATATTCAACCGGTTTTAGAAGAGTTAGATGGTCAATATGAAGAAGCAGCTGAAATGCTAGGAGCAGGAAGACTAAGAACTTTCTTTAAAGTAATTTTTCCAGAATTACTTTCACCTCTTTTAACAGGTTTTGGTTTAGCTTTTGCAAGAGGAATAGGTGAATATGGTAGTGTTGTGTTTATAGCAGGAAATATGCCTATGAAAACAGAAATAGCACCTCTTCTTATAATGAGTAAGCTTGAACAATATGATTATGCAGGAGCAACTGCAATTGCTTTAGTAATGCTTTTATTATCATTTGTAATACTTTTTTCAATAAACTTAATTCAAGTTCATACAAATAAATTTACAAGGGAGTGATTAACATGAAAAGTAGAATAACAAAATGGCTCTTAATTGGAATAAGTGTATTGTTTTTAGTTTTAATGTTAATATTCCCATTAATAGTTATAATTTCAGAAGCCCTTAAAAAAGGATGGAGTGCATACTTAGCAGCTATAACAGATACATATACTTTAGAAGCTTTAAAATTAACAGTTATAGCAACAGTTATAGCAACAGTTTTAAATACCATATTTGGATTATTTGCCTCTTGGGCAATTACAAAGTTTAGCTTTAAAGGAAAGAATGTTTTAACATCTTTAATAGACCTTCCCTTTGCAATATCACCAGTTATTGCAGGCTTAGTATTTATACTTACCTTTGGAAGAGGAAGTCTTTTAGAAAACTTTTTATCAAATAATAATATAAAAATTGTATTTGCTGTTCCAGGAATAATTTTAGCAACAGTATTTGTAACCTTCCCATTTATAGTTAGAGAATTAATACCATTAATGAACTCTCAAGGAAAGGATGAAGAAGAAGCTGCTGCAATAATGGGAGCAAGTGGTTTTACAATATTTAGAAAGGTAACATTACCAAATATAAAATGGGCACTTTTATATGGAATAATATTATGTAGTGCAAGAGCAATGGGCGAGTTTGGAGCTGTATCAGTTGTATCAGGACATATAAGAGGAAAAACTAATACATTACCATTACATATAGAAATATTATATAATGAATATCAATTTTCAGCAGCCTTTGCAGTAGCATCAATCTTAGTTATTATAGCAGTTATTATATTGATTTTAAGAAATATTGTAGAATGGAAAGGGAAAAAGGAGGCTTAAGCTATGTATGTTGAACTTAAGAATATAAATAAATCCTTCAAAGATTTTAAAGCATCAAATAATGTTAATTTTAGTATAGAAGAAGGAAAGCTTATAGGACTTTTAGGACCTAGTGGAAGTGGAAAAACAACAATTTTAAGAATGATAGCAGGTCTTGAAACACCAGATAGTGGAGACATTATTATAGGTGGTACAAGAGTAAACGATATACCAGCAGGAAAAAGAGGAATAGGCTTTGTATTTCAAAATTATGCATTATTTAGACATATGACTGTATTTGATAACATAGCTTTTGGTCTTCAAGTACAAAAAAAAGACAGGAAGTTTATAAAAACTAGAGTACAAGAACTTATAGAATTAGTTGGATTAAAGGGATTTGAAAAAAGATATCCTCATCAATTATCAGGAGGACAAAGACAAAGAGTAGCTTTTGCTAGGGCATTAGCTCCAAATCCAAAATTATTATTATTAGATGAGCCCTTTGCAGCAATAGATGCAAAGGTAAGGAAAGAATTAAGATTATGGCTTAAAGAAATGGTAGAAAAACTTGGAATAACAAGTATATTTGTAACTCATGACCAAGAAGAAGCAGTAGAAGTTGCTGATGAAATAATAGTTACAAATAGAGGAAGAATAGAACAAAAGGGAAGTCCAATAGAAATTTATAAAAATCCTAAAACTCCTTTTGTTGCACAATTTATTGGAGAATCAACTATAATAGATAATTACTCAGCCCTTAAAGGCTTTGATGATATAGGAGATGACTCTAAGGCAGTAGTAAGACCTGAATTTATACAAATAGGAAAAAATAGGGATGAAATATCAGTGCCATCAGCTGCTGAAACAGGAATAATAACTTCAGTTTCCTTTAGAGGAAATAACATCCAAATAGAAGTTCAAGTTGGAGAAAATAAATTAATAGGCTATAGAACATTAGAAGATGAACCTTTAAAAGAAGGGGATGAGGTACTAGTTTTAATTCATAGAATATATGTTTATAATAATAAAGAGACTAAAACACTAGAAAATAAATTAAAGGTAGATCCAATGCCAATTTATATTTAAAAACTTCAAATTAAGACATAGTAAATATATATGGATAGGTGATTATATGAAAATTGAAAAGTTATCAACGGATATTTTAATAATAGGGGGAGGAGCAGCAGGATGCTTTGCTGCAATTACAATATCAAAACAATCTAATAACAAAGTTCTAATTTTAGAAAAGGCAAATATAAAAAGAAGTGGATGTTTAGCAGCTGGAGTTAATGCATTAAATGCCTATATAGTAGATGGAAAGAAACCTCAAGATTATGTAGATTATGCAAAAAAAGATGCTGAAAATATAGTTAGAGAAGATTTACTTTTAACAATGAGTGAAAGATTAAATTCTGTAACAAAAAAATTAGAAGATTTAGGACTAGTTATATTAAAAGATGAAAATGGAAATTATGTTACAAGAGGAAATAGAAATATAAAAATTAATGGAGAAAATATAAAACCAATTCTTGCAGAGGAAGTTTATAAATCAAAAAATGTAACAGTAAAAAATCATATAAATGTTATTGATTATATAGTTGAAAACAATGAAATAAAAGGTGCATATGGAATATCCACAGAAGAGGAAATATTTTATGTAATTAGTGCAAAAAGTGTAATATGTGCAACAGGAGGAGCAGCAGGACTTTATAAACCTAATAATCCAGGTTTTTCCCAACATAAAATGTGGTATTGTCCATTTAATACAGGAGCAGGTTTTGCAATGGGATTAAAGACAGGGGCAGAAATGACAACCTTTGAAATGAGATTTATTGCACTAAGGTGTAAAGATACAATAGCACCAACTGGTACAATAGCTCAAGGAGTATGGGCACCTCAAATTAATTCTAAGGGAGAAGAATATGGAAGTATTTATGGAAATACTACCTCAGAAAGACTTTATGGAACAGTAAGAGAAAACCTAGAAGGAAGAGGCCCATGTTACTTAAAAACAGAAGGTATTGGAGAAAAGGCTGAGTTAGATTTATTAAAAGCATATTTAAATATGGCACCAAGCCAAACTTTAAAGTGGATAGAAAGTGGAAAAGGGCCAGATAAAGAAAATGTAGAAATTGAAGGAACAGAACCATATATAGTTGGAGGCCATACAGCTAGTGGATATTGGGTAGATGTAAATAGAAAGACAACAATAGATGGTCTTTATGCAGCTGGAGATGTAGCTGGAGGATGTCCACAAAAATATGTTACAGGGGCTTTAGTTGAAGGTGAAATTTCAGCTGAATCTTCAATAAAATATGTTGAAAATAAAGAGTTACCAAAGCTAGATGAAGATAAAATAGAAGAAAAATTTAATGAAGTAAAAAGTTATTTAAATAATAAAGAAAGTTTATATAAAGTAGATGAATTAGAAGAGGGAATGCAAACTGTTATGGATAAGTATGCAGGAGGAATAAGTTCTAATTATCAATTTAATGAAAAACAATTAAATTTAGCAGATGACAAAATTGATGCAATTATAAATTTAAGTGAAAATTTAAAAGCAAAGGATATAGATGAACTAGTTGAAATATATGAACTTAAAGAAAGATTAATAGTATGTAAAGCAGTAATAGCTCATCTTAGAGCAAGAAAAGAAACAAGATGGCATAGCTTTGCAGAAAATCTAGATTATCCAAATAAGAGTAATGATTATCTAAAGTATGTAAACTCCAAATTAAACAATGGAAATATAGAAATAATATTTAGAGATTTAATAACAGGAGGGGATACTTATGAGCGTAATAATTAACAAAGACCAATGTGTTGGATGTAGAAAATGCAAAGAGGTTTGTCCTGGTAATTTAATTAAGATAGACGAAAACAATAAAGCATTTATAAAAAATCCACAGCATTGTTGGGGTTGTGCTTCTTGTATAAAGGAATGCAAAGTTAATGCAATTAAATATTACCTTGGAGCAGATATGGGAGGAAAAGGAGGAACTCTTACAACTGAAACAAAAGGTGATATTACATATTGGAATATAGAAAAAACAAATGGTGAAAAAGTAACAATAGAAGTAAATAGAAATAATGCAAATGCATATTAGGAGGAATTAAGAATGGATCATTTAGACAGATTAGAAGCAGAAAGTATATTTATAATAAGAGAAGCTTATAAAAAGCTTGGTAAATTAGGAATGTTATGGTCAATAGGTAAGGACTCAACAGTATTACTATGGCTTGCAAAGAAAGCCTTTTATGGTCATTGCCCATTTCCATTTATTCATGTAGATACAACTCACAAAATACCAGAAATGATTGAATATAGAGATAGAGTGGCTAAGGAATTAAACCTAGATTTAATAGTACACACTAATCAAGAAGCAATAGATAAGGGAATAGGACCTGAAAGCGGAAGACTTGTATGCTGTAAGGCATTAAAAACTGAAGGATTACAACAAGTTGTTAAAAAGTATGGTTTTGATGGTCTTATAGTTGGAGTAAGACGTGATGAAGAAGGTTCACGTTCTAAAGAAAGAGTATTTAGTGAAAGAAATAAAGACTATGAATGGGATTATTCAAACCAACCACCAGAATTATGGGATCAATTTAAGACAGATTTTCCTAAAGGAAACCATATAAGGGTACATCCATTATTACAATGGAGTGAATTAGATATATGGGAATACATAAAGAGAGAAAATATTCCTATAATAGATTTATATTTTGCTAAAAATGGAGAAAGATATAGAAGTTTAGGTTGTGCTCCATGTACTGGAAAAATAAAATCAAATGCAAGTACTTTAGATGAAATAATAGAAGAATTAAAGCATACAACTACTGGTGAACGTGCAGGAAGAGCTCAAGATCAAGAGGATTCATATGCTATGCAAAAATTAAGAAAGGATGGATATATGTAAGAAAATCCATCTTAGAAAAAATCTTAAATTAAAAACACAGATGATATGGAGGAAAGTTATGATTGATAATATAAATAAAGATACTTTAAAAATAGTAGTAGTAGGGCATGTTGACCATGGAAAATCAACAGTAATAGGAAAACTTCTTTATGATACACATTCTCTTCCAGAAGGAGCAATAGAAAAGGTAAAAAGAATAGCTAAAGAAACAGGAAAGCCTTTTGAGTATGCTTATCTTTTAGATGCTTTTGAAGAAGAACAAGAACAAGGTATAACTATTGATACAACACAAATTCAATTTGCAACAGAAAAAAGAGATTATGTAATAATAGATGCACCAGGACATAAAGAATTTTTAAAGAATATGATTTCAGGAGCAGCTGATGCTGAAGCTGCACTTCTTATAGTAGATGCAAAACAAGGGGTTCAAGAACAATCAAAAAGACATGCTTACATACTTTCTCTTTTAGGAATTAAAAAGGTACATGTTATTGTTAATAAAATGGACTTAGTAGATTATTCACAAGAAGTTTTTGAAAATGTAAAAAGAGATATGAATAAGTTTTTAGGAGACCTTAATGTTTATCCTTTAAGTTATATTCCTGTGTCAGCATTCTTTGGAGAAAATATTTTAACAAAATCAGATAAACTTCCTTGGTATGATGGAAAGACTCTTATAGACTCAATAGATTCAATAGAAAAAGAACGTGGAATAGAAGATAAAGCTTTAAGATTCCCTATTCAAGATGTATATAAGTTTGACGATAGAAGAATTATTGCAGGAAGAATTGAAAGTGGAAAATTAAAAGTTGGAGATAATATAACAATATATCCAGAAGGAAAGAAAACTAAGGTTAAATCTATTGAATATTGGGTAGAAAAAGATAAAAAAGATACTGTATATGCAGGAGAATCAGTAGGAATAACTGTTGAAGATGAATTCTTTAATAAAAGAGGAGAAATTATTACTCTTGATAATGAAGAAGCTCCTGAAGTTTCAAATAGCTTTAGAGCAAATATATTCTGGATGGGTAAAAATGAACTTACAAAGGGAAAGAAATATAAGTTAAAGCTAACTACAGCAGAAGCAGAGGCAGAAATAAAAGAAATAGTAAGAGTAATAGATGCTTCAAGCTTAGATAGTGATAAGAAAAATGATAAAGTTGTTTTAAATGATGTAGCAGAAGTTATAATACAAACAAATGAACCACTTGCTTTTGATACATTTGCAGAAAGTCATGCAACAGGAAGATTTGTTTTAGTTGATGGATATGATGTTGCAGGTGGTGGAATAATAATTGCAAATGAAGGAACAAAGGAACTTGAATTACAAAATGGATTTAAATACAATGATTTAGCTGCTAGAGGAGATATTTTTGAAGAATTCTATTATGAGGTTTCTAAATATTCTCTTGAAAAAGAAATAAAAAATAAAGCAATATATACTGTTGGAGATGAAGTACCATTAAAGGGAGATAGTTTTGAATATCCAGAAACATTAGATATTTTAGTTATAAGAGATAAAGTAGCAGTAAAAATAAGAGATGGAAAAGTTTCAGGAATTATAAAATTAGATGAATATAACTATAATAAGGTTCCTGTAGTTAATGGAAGAGGATTTGGTCTTAAAATTAATTCAGAAGAAGATTTAAGAAAGTTCTTATATGAGCATGAAGAAGCAAAAGAAGAGGGAAGAAAGAAGATAGATGACTTCTTACGTAAATGGGTTGTAATAGATAAATATAGAAGCCTTGCTTTCCATTCAGATTTTATATAAAAATTATTATAAAGTGTTATAAAAAGAATGATTTATTTGAATTTCTTTTTGTAACACTTTTTTAAGTTATATTTATTTTAATGTTTTTTATATTTTATTTATAACAAAAACCTGATTTTTTGTATATTTAAATTAATTTATAGGAAAAATATTAATAAATCATATAAATAAAACATATTATTTATATATGTTTTTACAAAAAGTATTGACAAAATAAAAAAATAGGCATATACTAATAGCATAGTAAACATATATGTTTTATTTGACGGATAAAAATGAATAATTAATAGAAAAAGTATGGAGGATGATTAATATGTCAAAAATATACACAAATATAACAGAATTAATAGGAGGAACACCATTATTAGAATTAAAAAATTATGATGCATCTAAGAACTTAAATGCAAAAATATTAGCTAAGTTAGAATACTTTAATCCAGCAGGAAGTGTAAAAGATAGAATAGCAAAATCTATGATAGAAGATGCAGAAGCAAAAGGATTATTAAAAGAAGGTTCAGTAATAATAGAACCAACAAGTGGAAATACTGGTATTGGAATAGCTTCAGTAGGAACATCAAAAGGATATAGAGTAATAATAGTTATGCCAGAAACAATGAGTGTTGAAAGACGTAATTTAATAAAAGCTTATGGAGCTGAAATAGTTCTTACAGAAGGAGCTAATGGAATGAAGGGAGCAATAGAAAAGGCAAGTGAACTTGCAAAGACTATTGAAAATTCATTTATACCATCACAATTTACAAACTCAGCTAATCCAGAAACTCATAAGAGAACAACAGGACCTGAAATATGGGAAGACACAGATGGAAATGTTGATATTTTTGTTGCAGGAGTTGGAACTGGTGGAACAGTTACAGGAGTTGGAGAATACTTAAAATCAAAAAATCCAAATGTAAAAGTTGTAGCAGTAGAACCAGCAAGTTCACCAGTATTATCTGAAGGAAGAGCCGGCAGCCACAAAATTCAAGGAATTGGAGCAGGATTTGTACCAGAAACTTTAAATACAAATATTTATGATGAAGTAATAAAAGTTGAAAATGAAGATGCATTTAAAACTTCAAGAGAAATTGCTAGAAAAGAAGGATTTTTAGTAGGAATATCATCAGGAGCAGCAACATTTGCAGCAACTGAATTAGCAAAGAGACCAGAAAATAAAGGAAAGACAATAGTAGTATTATTACCAGACACAGGAGAACGTTACTTATCAACTACTTTATTTTCAGAATAAAATAATTTAATTAGGAAATACTATAAAAGAATCATTAATAGTGAAAAACACCAAATAAAAGATAAAGTTATCTTATAAGAAATATAATACTTCTTATTTGATAACTTTATTTTTATTTATAATTTGTATTTCTGTATTGAGAAGGAGACATTCCTGTAAATTTTTTAAAGGTTTTATAAAAATGGCTTTGGTCATGAAATCCTAAAGTAAGACCTATATCTAAAATACTTTCATTAGTTGTTAAAAGAAGAACCTTAGCTCTATCTATTCTTATTTTTTTAGCATAATTCATAACAGTTATGCCCATTTCTTTTTTAAAGCAATCTGATATATAACCAGGAGAAAGATTAACCTCTGAAGCAAGTTGTTCTAGGGATATGTGGCTTTCTATATTTAAGTGAAGATGCTTTAAAATTCTGTTTATAACATGGTTTTGAGTAACTTCAACATCATTTATAACAAGATTCATATAAGTATCTACCATTTTAAGTTCTAAATCTTGAAGACTTTCTAGTGAATTTAAAGTTGGAATTGTATCATAAAATTTATTGTAAATTGGATGAAGATATTTTGTTGCAATTCCATTTGCAACTATTTCTTTAGTATACATTGCATTCCATATTAATAAATCAATTTTTTTATTTTCTATAGATATTTCTTCAGCTAATTCTTCTTTATGCTTTTCTTTTGTCATATAAATAATTCCTGGTTTATCTCTTAATTTTATTAAAAAAGATATATCATTATTAAAAATATGTTTATCAGATTTAAAATGTTCGTACAAAAATATTCACCTCACAAAAATAGATTTATATTAATAATATACATATTATATAATAAATATACAAGTAAAACAAATAAATTTATATGTAATTATTAAGAACACAATGAATTAATAAAAAATATATTCATTTATAGTAGGATTTTAAATTAAATAATGTGATATTATAAGGTAAAAAGTATATAAAGTGGTGATTAAACTTATGGATAAAAAAGAAATAAGAAAAAATATGATTTCTAAAAGAGATAATATATTAAAAGAAGCAAAAGAAATAATGGATAAGAATATAATTTTAAAACTAAAGGAAAGTGAATATTATAAAAAAAGCAAAAATATTTTTATATATTTAGGTTTTGGAAGTGAGATAGATACTATGTCTTACATTCAAGAATTTATTAATGAAGGAAAACATATTTTTATTCCTAGAACAGATATAAAAACTAAAAAGATGGAAGCTGTTGAAATTACTTCATTAGAAGGACTAAAAGAAAATAAGTATGGAATTTTAGAACCAGATGATAGTAAAGAAGAATTTTGTAAAAATAATTTAGATTTAATAATTTTACCTGGAGTAGCTTTTGACCTTGTTGGAAAAAGAATAGGCTATGGTGGTGGATATTATGATAGATATTTAGAAAATATAGATAAAAAAATAATCAAAGTAGCTTTAATATACGATTTTCAACTTTTAGAAAATGTACCAGCGGAGGAACATGATATAAAAGCAGATTATATTATAACTGAAACTATGAGTATAAAATGTTGTTAAAGCTTGATTATGAAGAATTTAATACATATAATGGTATTGTTAAACAAAAAATGAATTTATAGGAGGATAAAAATGAAAATAGAAACTAAATGTCTTCATGAAGGATATCATCCAGGAAATGGAGAACCTAGAGCATTACCAATATATCAAAGCACAACTTATAAATATAATTCAACAGATGAAGTGGGAAAATTATTTGATCTTTCTTCTAATGGTTATTTTTATTCTAGAATAGCAAATCCAACTGTTGGAGCTGTAGAAGAGAAGATTGCTTCATTAGAAGGAGGAATAGGAGCACTTTGTACAACATCAGGACAAGCAGCCTCACTTATAAGTATAATGAACATTTTAAAAGCAGGAGACCATATAGTTAGTGCAGCTACTATATATGGTGGAACAATAAACCTTTTTGCTGTAACTCTTAAGAAATTTGGAATTGAATGTACTTTTGTAGATGCAGATGCTTCAGAAGAAGAAATACAAAAGGCATTTAAAGAAAATACAAAAGTGGTATTTGGAGAAACAATAGCAAATCCAGCAATAAGTATATTTGACATAGAAAAATTTGCTAAGATAGCTCATAAAAATAATGTACCTCTTATAGTTGATAATACTTTTGCCACTCCAGTACTTTGTAGACCAATAGAACATGGAGCAGATATAGTAATTCATTCAACAACTAAGTATATGGATGGTCATGCTGTTCAACTAGGTGGTGTTATCGTTGATAGTGGAAATTTTGATTGGACAAATGGAAAATTTCCTGAATTTACAGAGCCTGATGAATCTTATCATGGAGTAGTATATACAAAACAATTTGGAAAGTCAGCTTACATAGTAAAAGCAAGAGTTCAATTAATGAGAGATTTAGGAGCATATCCATCAGCACAAGATGCTTTCCTTTTAAATCTAGGACTTGAAACATTACCAGTAAGAATAGAAAAGCATTGTAGAAATGCAGAAAAAATAGCAGAATTTTTAAATAATAGTGATAAAATAGAATTTGTAAACTATCCAACATTACAAGGAAATAAGTATCAAGATTTAGCAAAAAAGTATTTACCAAATGGATGTAGTGGAGTAATTTCATTCTCTGTAAAAGGAGGACGTGAAGTTGCAGCTAAATTTATGGATAGTTTAAAATTAGCATCAAATGTTGTTCATGTGGCAGATATTCGTACTTGTGTTCTTCATCCAGCAAGTTCAACTCATAGACAACTTACTGATGAACAATTAGTGGCTGCAGGAATAACACCAGGATTAATAAGAATATCTGTAGGGCTTGAAAATATAGATGATATAATAAAAGATATAAAATTAGGATTATCAAATATATAAATAAAAAAGCTTAGATAAATACTTTTTATTTAGAAAATGTGGATTGTTAATTTGAATGAATTCAAAAGAATAATTCACATTTTTTATAAATATATAAAATTAAAAAAATATTGAATTTTTTGAAAAAATATACGATAATATAACAGAAAGGGATTATTGTAAAAATAAGTTAAGGGAGATGATATCTTGAAAAGAATTGTAGCATTATTATTGATTCTAATTCTGTGGTTAATATTATGGTATATTGATTTTTTTGTTGATATTGGTAATGATTACATAGCGAGGATAAAGTTCATATTACTTACATCAGGCAGTACAGTAAGTGCGTTAATAATAAAAAACAGTGTAAAAGTGGAAATAAATGAACAATAAAAGTGTGTTATTTTTTAGTTTAGATTTTATAAATTAATTTTATTTATAAAAAATATTAGTATCCTTAAAAATAATATAAGGATACTAATATTTTTATAGGCTTTAATGTTTAATGTTGTAAAGAAAATTATTTTTCTTTTTTAGCTATTTCTAATAAAATTCTATTTTCAAAATCTTCAAGTGCTATGCTTCCTTCATCACCATTTTTTCTACTTCTTACAGCAACAGTGTTATTTTCAGCTTCTTGTTCTCCTACAACTAAGATGTAAGGAGTTCTTTCAAGTCTTGCTTCTCTTATCTTATAACCAATCTTTTCAGCTCTAAAGTCAGTTTCAACTCTTACAGATTTTTCTCTTAGTGAAGCTGCAACTTTATTTGCATATTCATTGTATTTATCAGAGATTGGTAATATCTTTACTTGAACTGGTGACATCCAAGTTGGGAATGCACCTGCATATTTTTCTATAAGCATAGCTATAGTTCTTTCATAACATCCAATTGATGATCTGTGAATTATGTAAGGATGTTTCTTTTCACCATTTTTATCAATGTAAGTCATGTCAAATCTTTCAGCTAATGCAAAGTCAATTTGAACTGTTATTATTGTATCTTCTTTTCCATGAACATTCTTAAATTGAATATCAAGCTTTGGACCATAGAAAGCTGCTTCATCATCAGCTTCAGTATAGTTAATTTTAAGGTGATTTAAGATGTTTCTCATAATATTTTGAGTATTTTCCCAAGCTTCTGGTTCATCAATATATTTTTTCTTGTTATTTGGATCCCATTTAGAGAATCTATAAGTTATGTCATCTTGAATTCCAAGAGTTTCCATAACATACTTAATTAAATCAACAACACCTCTAAATTCATCTTCTAATTGTTCAGGAGTAACAATTAAGTGTCCATCAGCTAAAGTAAATTGTCTAACTCTTATAAGACCATGCATTTCTCCAGAGTTTTCATTTCTAAATAGAGTAGAAGTTTCAGCATATCTTATTGGTAATTCTTTATAACTATGTTGTTCAGCATTGTATATAGTATATTGGAATGGACAAGTCATTGGTCTTAAAGCCATAACTTCATCATCTTTTTCTTCATCACCTAAAACAAACATTCCTTCTTTATAGTGATCCCAGTGACCAGATATTTTGTATAAATCACTTTTTGCCATATAAGGAGTTTTAGTTAAAACATATCCTCTGCTTTCTTCAAGGTCTTCAATCCATCTTGAAAGGATTTGGAATAGTTTAGCACCCTTTGGCATAAGAAGAGGAAGTCCTTGACCTACATTTTCATCAGTTGTAAATATTTTAAGTTCTCTTCCTAATTTATTATGGTCTCTCTTTTTAGCTTCTTCTAAAGCTTCAAGATGAGCTTCTAATTCTGATTTCTTTAAGAATGCTGTACCATATATTCTAGAAAGCATCTTATTCTTTTCATTTCCTTTCCAGTAAGCACCAGTACTCTTTAATAATTTAACAGCCTTCACGTTTTTAATAGACATTAAGTGAGGTCCTGCACAAAGGTCTGTAAAATCACCTAATTTATAAAAAGAAATTACTTCTCCTTCAGGTAAATCATTTATTAATTCAACCTTATAAGGCTCATCCTTCATTAATTCAAGAGCTTCATTTTTAGGAAGTTCAAATCTTTCTATAGAAGGATTTTCTTTTATGATTTTTCTCATTTCATCTTCAAGTTTTTCTAAATCAGCAGTTGAAAATGGATTTTCTACATCAAAATCATAATAGAATCCATTAGCTATTGAAGGACCAATAGCAAGCTTTGCTTCTGGAAATAATCTTTTAACAGCAGAGGCAAGAACATGAGATATACTATGTCTTATAGTATCCATTCCTTCTTGAGAATCAGCAGTGCATATGCTAAGTTCTACATCTTCATTTACCTTAGTACGAAGGTCTACCACTTTCCCATTTATAATTCCACAACAAGCATTTCTAGCTAAACCTTCACTTATTGATTTAGCAATGTCTAAAACTGATACTCCAGATTCAAATTCTTTTACAGAGCCATCTTTTAAAGTAATTTTAATCATCATCTTTTCCTCCAATCATATTAAAAAATAAAAAAACTTCATCTCTAAAAAATAGAGACGAAGTATAAAATTCCGTGGTTCCACTCTAATTACCTAAAAGGATATTTTAGGTCACTTGAAAAATATCGTAACGTGATAATAACGGGCTTTATTAGAGCCACTCAGAGATGGTTTTCGAGTTAAGTTCATTTAAGAATAATTACAGCTACATATTCTCTCTCTGAAAATGAAGATTTAACCTACTGTTCTCTTCAACGTATTAATATATTAATTAAGATTATTATAATTATTTAATAAATAGATGTCAATATTTATTAAGTCATAAAAATTATATCATTTTTGAATTTCTTTACTTAAATGTTGAATTTTAATTTCATCTAACATATCTTCAGTGTAGTTAATACCACCCATAAGTTTTAAAATTATATCTTCCCTTTTATAACCTTCTTTATATAACTTTATATTTTTAGTTATTCTCTTTATAGTATTATAAGGTGCATTAAGAATTTGTTCAAGCTCCTTAAAATTATAATATTTTTTATAAAGTAATTTCTTTAGCTTATTTTGCAATTTTAATTTATATTTAATATCTGTTTCTAAACATTGATGGGGACCATTTTTCCCACGATGATGCTTTTCACATAAATATTTATAATTAATTTCTATATCAAATCCACCTTCATGTCTATGAACAATATGATGAATATCAGCTTTTTCATGGCAAATTTCACAAAAAAACAACCAAACACCCCCTGTAACTTTTCATATATTATATATTATATAATAAAATATTTGTTATTGAAAGGTGCTTATAACATAAGAAATTTGGAATATTTTAAAAGAAAAATAAATAATTTCATAAATGAAAATATAACTTGAAAAGTTAGTAAAAAATATTGAAAAGGGGATATACTATCTTATATAATTAAATTATCTAAGAGAAAAGAAAGGTGATAAAGGTGAGGCAAAGTTATAATTCCTTAAAATATTGGGATAAAATCATTATGCAAAATAGCACTATTAGAGGGCATATGTTTATGGAAAAGCCACCAAAGGGAAAATCACTTTACATTCATACTCTTATTTTTAACAAAAGTAATGGTATTGATAATATATATGCGTATTTTCCAGATGAAAAGGTATTATTAGGATACATACAATACTCTTTTTTACAGGAAGCTTTCTATAAATGGATTTATGGGAAGAAAAAGATGGTAACAATGGTGCCATCATTATCAGTAGAAAAAATAGTAAAAGATGGACTTAAAAATAAGAAGATAACAAAAGATGAAGGCAAATCAATGCTTGAAGATTATAAGAAACTAGAGAAAATGTGGGATTTACCTAAAGATAAGATTGTATCAGGATTAATTAAATTTGCAAGAAATTTTAATAAAAAATGGTTTGGAGATAATACAGAGTTCCTATATTTAAAAATATTTAAAACTCCAGAAGAATTAGGAGAATTTGTTGAAGAATCTACTATGATTACAGGAACAGAAGAAGAATTTAAGAAAAAGATAGGAGTATCTTCTGAAGAATGGAAAACTATATGTAAATCAGCAACAGAAAGTGAAATTGAGGGTATGAAATTTAAAGAAATACTACAAAAAAATCTTTCAGAAGTAATATAAAAAATAAAAAGCTAGTATCTTAACATAACATATTAAGATACTGGCTTTTTGTATATGTTTATTTTGTTAAAAGACAGATACTTTGAGAAGAAATGCCTTTTCCTTCTCCTGTAAAACCAAGTCCTTCTTCTGTTGTAGCTTTTACATTAATTTTGTCTAATTCTATATTTAATGCAGAAGCTATATTTTCTCTCATTAAAGGTATATGAGGAGCCATTTTAGGCTTTTGTGCAATTATAGTTGCATCTATATTTTCTATTTTATAACCTTTTTCTGAAATAAGCTTTCCAACTTCAGTTAAAAGCTTTATGCTTGATATTCCTTTAAATCTATCATCTGTATCAGGAAAGTGCTTTCCAATATCTCCTAAAGCAGCTGCTCCAAGAAGAGAATCCATTATAGCATGTAATAAAACATCAGCATCTGAATGTCCTAAAAGTCCTAGTTCATAAGGAATAGTAACTCCACCTAGTATAAGTTTTCTTTCAGGAACAAGTTTATGAACATCATATCCCATTCCAATTCTCATAAAATCACCTCACTTATTTTATCTTTTTTATTTATTATATATGAGATTGTAATATTAATGAAGTTTATAAAGGATAAATTTAAAAAATAAAAGAAAATCTATTATTGTTACAAGGCTATAATATATGTAGAAATATATGATATAATACAAGATATGAAAAGAATTTTATTGTAGGTAGTTTGTATTGGGTGTGAGGTGAGTTTATGGAAGAGTTTAGAAAAGATAGGTATATCTTTTCAAATAAACCTGGAGTTATAGATGTAAGTGAAAAATCAAAAAAAGCAAGAGAACAACAAATTAAAAATTTTAATAAAGAACTTTTTGAATATGAAGTATTATTAAAAGATTTAGCTTTAGATAGACCTAATGAAAAAGAAAAAAATCTTATTTTAAATGTTGCATATTATATAGCAAAAGATTATGATGTAGTATCTTCTTTTAAAGCAAAAAAAGTTTTAAATATAGGACTTGTTTCTAGGAAAACTAGAATTTCTAAAAAGTTTCTAGAAAGATGGAAACACTATTTAATTACATACATATTAATTATGGAAAGTACAAATTATAAATATATTCAAGATTATTTAAGAGTATTAGTTAATGATAATATAGATGAAGAGATACCAAATAAAAAGGAACGTAGAGGAATAGTCATAGAACGTTTAAGAAAAAATTGTATTATACTATCAAGCTCAGGAGAATTTTTTTATGTTTCAAATAAAGAGGATTTTGAATTAGGTGAGGAAATAATATCTGGAAAAGAAAGAACTCTTGGAAAGAAAATAAAAACTATATTTTCAGCTATATTAATAATAATAATATTTGTATCAATATATATGTACAATCAATATAATAAAGCAGTATCAACTGTAATTATAGAAGTTCCATATTCAATAAAGTATGAAATAAATAAATATGACTCTGTAATATATTTTCATTCAGCCTCTAGTACAGGAGAAAAAATACTTAAAGAAATTAGTCCTTTAGATAAGAATATAGATTTTGTATTAAAAGAATCCATTAGGTATGCAAAAGAGCAAAAAATAGTTCCTTCAGAAGGTATAGTGGTAACAGTAAATGGAAAAGCTCTTAATTATGGAATTTTAGAGGAAACAGGAGATTATATAGTAGAAAATAATATAAAAACTTTAATAAATAATAATGGAACTAAACATTATTTATATGAAAGTGTAGTAAATAAAAAGGAAGAAAGTAATGAAAGTGAAACAGCAAAATAATATAATTACTCATAATGATAGACCAGAGGAGATAAGACTTAATAAATATATGAGTGAAACTGGAATATGTTCAAGAAGAGAAGCTGATAGATACATAGAATCAGGTAGAGTTACTGTAGATGGAGTTAAGGCTATTCCAGGAATAAAGGTTTCTAAAGGGCAAGTTGTAAAGCTTGATGGTAAAAGTATATCTAAGGAAGAAGAAATGATATATATAGCTCTTAATAAACCAGTAGGAATAACTTGTACAACAGATAGAAATATAAAAGGAAATATAGTTGATGTTGTAAATCATGAAAAAAGAATATTTCATATAGGAAGACTTGATAAGGATTCTGAAGGATTAATTTTATTAACTAATGATGGAGATATAGTTAATAAAATACTTAGAGCAGGAAATAATCATGATAAAGAATATATAGTAACTGTTAATAAACCTATAAATGATGAATTTATAAAAAGAATGGGTAATGGTATTAAAATATTAGGAAAGATAACTAAGAAGTGTCTTGTTAATAAAGAAGGGGAGAAAACCTTTAGAATAATTCTAACAGAAGGAATGAATAGGCAAATAAGAAGAATGTGTGAAGCCCTTGGTTATAAGGTTACAAAACTTAAAAGAATAAGAATAATGAATATTAAACTTGGAAAATTAAAGATAGGAGAGTGGAGAAATCTTACTAATGAAGAGCTTAAAGGATTAAATGAATTAATAAAAAATTCTAATAAAGGAATATAAAAAGATGACTGAATTTTTATCAGTCATCTTTTATTTATTTTGCAGTAGTACTAAGTACTTCTTTAAATTGGTCTATGTTATATGTAGAGCTTACATAAATCCTATCAAGAGCTAAACTATTATCTTCTCTATCTGAAAGGCCTCTATTAGTAGTAAATGATAATGAATATCCAGCATCTTTAGATGCTTTTACACTATTATCATTATAATCCCCAAAAGGATAAGCAACAGATATAACAGGTTTTCCTGTAATTGATTCTAATTTTTCTTTAGAAGTTTTAAGCTCGTTAAGTTGTTCTTCATAAGAAAGTTCATTTAAATGTAAATGTGAAGCAGTATGGCTTTGAATATCTATTCCATAATCAGACATTTCCTTTAATTGTTGAGATGTCATATAATATCCATCATTATCAGTAAAGTTAGAAATAACAAATATTGTAGCTTTCATATCTAATTCTTTAAGAATTGGAAAAGCATTAGCATAATTATCAGCATAACCATCATCAAAGGTTATAACTATGCTTTTTTCTGGAATAGGTGTGTTGTTTAATATGTAATCATTTAATTCAGACATAGTTAAAGTTGTATAGCCTGATTCTTTTATAAAGGTTAATTCCTCTCTAAGTTTATCTGGAGAGATTATAACCTCATTAGCTTCTGAGGGGTCAACAGAGTGATAATATAAAACTGGTACTCCCACATTTTCATTTGTCATTGTTAAACCTTCAAATCTATTTTCCTCTTTTGATGAATCTACAGTAGCTGTATCAGTTTCAGGAGAAGAGGTTTCAGCTGTTGTTGTTTCTTTAATGTTACTAGAAATATTTTGTGATGGTAAATTATCATCTTCTGATTTATTTTTAAAGTGTATTATTATTAAAAGTGCAATTAATATTATAACTAAGATAACAATTAAAACCGAAAAAAAATCAAGTTGCTTTATCTTTGGTTCCCTGCTTTTTGAATGTTTTGCCATAAATATGTACTCCTATAAATAATTTTTCTATTGAATTTTAACATATATAGATTAAAAAAACAAATTTTAATAGTAAGTAAAAAAATAGGTAACACCCTATAATAAATTGTGGATAATTATACATAATAAAACTGTGGATAAATATAAAAAATAGTTATCCACAGTTTTATTTTCTTATATTACTTGTTAATTTTTTCTTGTAATTTTTTATCTAGTATTTCTTTAACAACCTTTGGATTAGCTTTTCCTTTTGAAGCTTTCATTAATTGTCCCATTAAGAAACCAGCAGCTTGTTTTTTACCTTCAGCAAAATCTGAAACAGATTGAGGGTTAGCTTCAATAACTTCTTCAACCATTTTTTCAAGTTCTGAAGTATCACTAATTTGTGATAATCCTTTAGCTTTAACTATTTCTTCAGCAGAAGAGCCTGTTTTAAACATTTCTTCAAATACTTCTTTACCAGCTGTATTACTTATAGTTCCTTTATCAATTAATTGAAGTAATTCACAAAGAGCCTTTGGAGCAATTTTTATAGATGTTACCCCTTCATCAGTTGTATCATTATCTTCTTTTAATAGTCTTAATAAATCTCCAAGAACCCAGTTAGCAACAGCCTTTGGTTTAGCACCTAAAGCAACAGTTTCTTCATAGAAAGATGAAAGAACTTTATCATCAAGAATTATATCTATTTCTTTTTCAGAAAGAGCATATTCTTTAAGGAATCTTTCTTTCTTTTCCTTTGGCATTTCTGGCATATTTTTTGCTGTGTCATCAATTTGTTTTTGGTCTATTATTATTGGAACTAAATCAGGTTCAGGGAAGTATCTATAGTCATGAGCATCTTCTTTACTTCTCATAGGAACAGTTTTCCCTTTACCATTATCCCATCTTCTAGTTTCTTGTTTTATTTTATATTCTTCTCCATAAGTATAAAGTTCTAATTGACGTTTTTGTTCTTTTTCAAGAGCTTTTTGAAGTTCTTTAAAAGAGTTTATGTTTTTAATTTCAACTTTAGTATTTAGTTTGTCAGACCCAACTTCTCTTATAGAAATATTAGCATCACATCTTATAGAACCTTGTTCCATTTTACAGTCAGATACATCTGCATATTGAAGTATAGACCTTAATGTTTTTAAGAAGGTAACGGCTTCTTCTGGCGAACGCATATCAGGTTCTGTAACTATTTCTGCTAAAGGTACACCAACACGGTTATAGTCAATTAAAGAAACTCCCTTTTCTTCATCATGAACTAATTTACCAGCATCTTCTTCAATATGAATTCTATTTAATCTTACAAACTTACTTGTACCATTTACATCTATATTAATTCCACCACCACTACAAATTGGAAGGTCAAATTGTGATGTTTGATAAGCCTTTGGAAGGTCAGGATAGAAGTAGTTTTTTCTATCCATTTTATTTAACTTATTTATTTTACAGTTTAAAGCTGTTCCAGCTTTTATAGCTAATGCAACAACCTCTTTATTTAGAACTGGAAGAGTTCCTGGTATTCCTAAACATATAGGACAGGTGTTGTGGTTAGTTTCCTTACCAAACTCAGTAGAGCAAGAACAGAATATTTTTGTTTTTGTTTTTAATTCGGCATGTATTTCAAGTCCGATAATAGTTTCAAAAGCCATAGTTTATTCTCCTTTCTAAAGTGGTGCAAGAGTAGATATTTTTACTTTTTGTTCTAGTGCATAAGCAGCTTTAAATATCTTTTCTTCCCCAAAGTGAGGTCCTAGTAATTGAAGACCTATAGGTAATCCAGCTTTAGTAAATGAATAAGGTAAAGAAATAGCTGGTATTCCTGCAAGGTTTATGTTAATTGTATAAATATCTCCTAAGTACATTGATAATGGGTCAGAAGATTTTTCTCCACATTTAAAGGATGGAGTAGGGGAAGTAGGACTTAAAATTAAGTCATATTCTTTAAAAGTTTTCTTAAATTCTTCTTTTAATTTCTTTTTAAGTTTTTGAGCTTTGTTGTAGTATGCATCATAATATCCAGAAGATAAAGCATATGTTCCAAGCATAATTCTTCTCTTAACTTCATCACCAAAGGCTTCACTTCTACTATTTAGCATAAGTTCATCAACATCTGTATAATTTTTTGTTCTATAGCCATATCTTATTCCATCAAATCTAGCTAAGTTTGAACTTGCTTCTGCTGAAGATATAATATAGTAGGCAGGAAGTCCAACTTCTGTTATTGGAAGGGATATTTCTTCTACAGTAGCACCTAATTCTTTTAAGTCTTCCATAGCCTTTAACATAGCATCCTTAACTTCTGAATCTAAACCTTCTTGGAAGAATTCTTTAGGAACTCCAATTTTCATTCCTTTAATACCATCTTCTATAGTTGAAAGATAATCTTCTTTTATTGGGTCTTTATAAGTTGTACAATCTAAATCATCAGCACCTTGTATAACTTCTAAAGTTAAAGCAGCATCTTTAACATTTTTAGCAAATGGTCCTATTTGGTCTAAAGAAGAACCAAAGGCAATAAGTCCAAATCTTGAAACTAATCCATAAGTAGGTTTAAAACCAACAACACCACAAAATGAAGCAGGTTGTCTAATTGAACCACCAGTATCAGAACCAAGAGAAATTGGTGCAAGACCAGCAGCTACGCTAGCTGCAGAACCACCAGAAGAACCTCCAGGAACTCTTTCTAAATCCCAAGGATTTTTAGTTGTTTTAAATGCTGAGTTTTCTGTAGAAGAACCCATAGCAAATTCATCCATGTTAGTTTTTCCAACTATTATAGCATCTTCTTTAAGAAGCTTTTTTATAACTGTTGCATCATAAGGTGGAATAAAGTCTTCAAGCATTTTTGAAGCACAGGTAGTTTTTATTCCATCTGTACAAATATTATCTTTTATAGCAATTGGAATACCTGCAAGTTTTCCAAGCTTTTCACCTTTTTTAACTTTTTCATCTATTATTTCTGCTTGTTTTAAAGCACTTTCTTCACATAATGTAAGGTAAGATTGAACCTTAACATCAATATCTTTTATTCTTTCAAAAAGAGAAGTTACAACTTCCTTTGCAGTAAACTTTCCACTTACTACACCTTCTCTAATTGCACTTGCTTCCATTTCTTTTATATCCATTATTTTGTCACCACCTATTCAATAATCTTTGGAACTTCTATTGCAGTACCATTCATAGATTTTACATTAGCAAATAATTTCTTTTTATCTTCAAAGTATTTAACATTATCATCTCTAAGGACAGGTTTTAAATCATCTGATAATAAATCAAGATTTATATCACTTAAGTCTAATTTATCAAGAGTTTCAAAATTAGTTAGTATACTTTCAAATTCATGAGCTAATTTTAAACTTTCTTCTTCTGAAAATTTAAGTTTTGCTAAGTTAGCAATATAATTAACTGTTTCAATATCAATTTTTTTCATTTAATTAATCCTCCTTAAATTAAGGTTCTAGTCTCTTTAAGTCTCTTGGTAATAGGGTTGCTTGTCTTATGTTATCTAGGTCAAGAACTTTTAATGTAATTCTTTCAAGACCTATAGCAAATCCTCCATGAGGTGGCATTCCATATTTAAATGTTTCTAAATAAAATGCAAAATCTTCTGGGTTTAATTTAAATTTCTTAATATTTTCACATAACATTTCATAATCATGAATTCTTTGACCACCAGTTGTTATTTCAAGACCTTTATAGATAAGGTCAAAACTTCTTGTGATTTCTGGATTATCTTCTCTTGGCATTGTGTACATTGGTCTTTTTGCAGTAGGGTATTCAGTTAAGAATACAAAGTCACAATCATAAGTTTCTTTAATATATTTAGATAAAAGAACTTCTCCTTCAGCATCTATATTTCCAGCAGGAGACCTTTTACCATACTTTTCTAAAAGCATTTTTTGAGCTTCTGCTAAAGGCATTCTTGGAATTTCTAGTTTGTCTGGAAGTTCTACATTGTACATTTTAAGTTCTTCAGCACAGTTTTCTTTTAATCTTTTAAATAAGTAGTTTAAGAAGCCTTCTTCTATAGCCATTATATCTGTTTCGTCTTTTATAAATCCCATTTCAACATCTAAGCTTATATATTCATTTAAATGTCTCCAAGTGTTGTGAAGTTCAGCTCTATATGCAGAACCAACTTCAAAAACTCTTTCAAATCCAGCTCCTACCATCATTTGTTTATAAAATTGAGGGCTTTGAGTTAATAAAGCACGTCTTCCGAAATAGTCAACAGTGAACATTTCAGAACCACCTTCTGTACTAGATGAAGTTATTTTTGGAGTATGTATTTCAGAGAAGTTTTGACTCTTTAAATAATCTCTAAAAGAATCTGATATTTCTTCTTGAACCTTAAATATTGCTCTTGCCTTTGGAGTTCTTAAGCTTAAACCTCTAAAGTCTAGTAATTTTTCTAAAGATGCTTTTTGCTTAAAACCATTAATTTCAAATGGAAGCTTATCATAATAGATATTTCCAATAATAGATATTTCTTTTGCATGAATTTCTATTCCACCTGGTGCTTTTTCATTTTCAACTTTATCTCCAGTAACTTCAACACACATTTCAAGTCTTAATTTTTGAACATCCTCTTTATCTATAATTAATTGAATAATTCCTGTTTTATCTCTTAAATGAACAAAGGTTATATGACCTAAGTCACGAATTCTATGAATCCATCCCTTTACAAGTACTGTAGTTTCTTCTGATGCTTTAATATCTTTTACATAAGTTCTTTCCATTTTAACTCCTCCTAAAAATATAATAAAAATGTCCCTATATCTTAAATTAATAAGATATAGGGACGAAAAATCCGTGGTGCCACCCTAGTTAGCAAAGTTAATTTAGGTATAGGATAATTTATAAAATAAAAACCGTTCCTATACTTTCGTATAGGAACGGTTATATCCGCGGTGCCACCCTAAATTAGCTTTTGCTCACTCATATTGGTACAAAAAATCATATTTTATACCTAGTCATTTTAACGGCTGACAACCGGCTAAGTCTACTTTTTTCATTTCGGTTAGCGTCTCAAAGGTGTTCTTCAATATATAAATCATATTAGGCTTACACCATCCCTAATTCGCTGTAAATCAATAATATATTTACTCTCCTCATCACTGACATAATAAATCATATATTAATTGTTTTTTATTATAATAACCTAATTTTAAAAAATCAATAGAAAAATAAAAAACTTTATTTAATTAATTTTAGAAACTAATCAAATAAAGTTTTAAAAATAATTTAATTAATTTTATAAAGTTTTTTCAAAGCCTTTTTGGAAATTTTAATATCAAAATCTTTAGTAAATACTTTGTAAATTTGAATAAATAAAGTTGGCATAAATGCAAGTATATAAATATAGGCAACTAAAGTTTTGTTTAAAGGAGCTATCTCAAATAACTTTTGTAATGGTGGAATAAATAAAACAGAGTTAAATAAAACTAGTCCAGTAACAAAAGCATATATACTATATTTATTTGAGAATAATCCTAATTTAAATATTGATTGTTTTCCTCTACAATTAAATCCATGAAATAATCTAGCTAAACATAATGTAGAAAATGCCATAGTAGCAGGAACCAATTTATTATTACTTTGTAATCCTATATAGAAGGCTATAAGAGTAAATGTTGCAATAAGAAGACCTTCTGCACCTATTTGAAGCATATAATCTTTAGTTAATATAGATTCTTTACTATTTCTAGGTTTTTCTTTTAAAATATCTTTTCTTGAGCCTTCCATTCCAATAGCAATAGCAGGAAGACTATCAGTTAAAAGATTTATAAATAAAAGATGAACAGCTTTAAAAGGTACTGGAAGTGCCATTAATGAAGCATAAAGTACAGAAATTATACCAGCCATATTTCCTGATAAAAGGAATTTTATAGAGTTTTTTATGTTTGCATATACATTTCTACCGTTAGCGATTGATTTTACTATAGTAGCAAAATTATCATCTGTAAGAATCATTGAAGCAGCATCTTTAGAAACTTCTGTACCAGTAATCCCCATTGCAACTCCTATATCTGCTTGTTTAAGGGCAGGAGCATCATTAACTCCATCACCAGTCATGGCAACTATTTCCCCTTTTTCTTGCCAAGCTTTAACTATACGTATTTTATGTTCAGGAGAAACTCTTGCATAAACTGATATGTGAGCAAGTTTTTCTTTAAGTTCTTCGTCAGACATTTTATTTAATTCAAGTCCATCAATAGCCATATCTCCATTTTTGAATATTCCTATTTGCTTTGCTATTGCAGTAGCTGTGATTTTATGATCACCTGTAATCATTATTGGCTTTATTCCAGCCATTATACAATCTCTAACAGCTTCAGAAGACTCAACTCTTGGAGGGTCTATCATAGAGATTAGACCTAAGAATGTAAAATCATTTTCATCATCTAAAGAAAGTTCTCTATCAGAATCTATTTCTTTATAAGCAAAAGCAAGAACTCTTAAACCATTTTCTGAAAGATATCTATTATTATCAAGTATTTTTTTCTTATCTTCTTCATTTATTTTACGAACTTCATTAGAAGTTTTTATGCAAGTTGTACGTTCTAAAAGAACATCTAATGCTCCTTTTGTATATAAAATATATTTATTATCAATTTTATGAAGAGTACTCATAAGTTTTCTATCAGAATCAAAAGGGATTTCTTTTAATCTTTTATAAGTATTTCTTACCTTTTCTTCAACTAATGAATATTTATGAGCAAGATTTACAAGAGCAACTTCAGTTGGGTCACCAATTTCTTTTCCGTCAATAGAAGTTGAGTCATTACATAATATAGAAGCTTTCATAAGAGAATTATGAATATCATTTTTTAGATTAAAGTTTTCAGAATCAAAAAGTTCTCCATCTGCATAAATTTTTCTAGTTGTCATTTTATTTTGAGTTAATGTACCAGTTTTGTCTGAACATATTATAGAAACACAACCTAAGCTTTCAACAGATTTAATCTTTTTAATAATAGCATTTTCTTTTGCCATTTTTTGAGTTCCAAGAGCTAAAACTATAGTAACAATAGAACTTAAAGCTTCAGGAATTGCAGCAACTGCTAAGGCAACAGCAAACATTAATGAATCAACAATAGGAGTTTTTCTATAAACACTTAATCCAAAAACCAACACACATATTACAAGTATTATAATTGCAAGTTTTTTACTAAAATCATCTAAAGATACTTGAAGTGGGGTTTTCTTTTCTTGAGTTTCATCCATTAAAGTAGCAATTTTACCAAGCTCAGTATTCATACCAGTAGAAGTAACAATTACCAATGCACGTCCATAAGTAACTAATGAACTAGAAAATACCATATTCTTTTGGTCACCTAAAGCAACTTCCTCTTTATTAATAACTTGTTCAAATTTATTTACACTTTCAGATTCACCAGTTAAAGCACTTTCATTAACTTGTAAAGAAAAATTTTCAATAATTCTTCCATCAGCAACAACTAAGTCACCAGCTTCAAGAATTAATATATCTCCTAAAACTACTTCTCTAGAAGGTATTTCAACCTTAACACCATTTCTAATAACCTTAGCATTAGGAGATGATAAAGCCTTTAAACTATCTAATGATTTTTCAGCTTTTACATATTGCACAGTACCTAAAATAGCATTTAAAATAATAACAGCAAAAATAACAATTGTACTTTCTACATTTCCAGTAATTATTGAAAGAATTCCAGCAATTATTAAGATAACAACAAGTAAATCCTTAAATTGTTCAAGAAATACTAAAAGTAAACTTTTTTTCTTTTTTTCTGTAAGCTCATTATAACCATTTTGCTCAATAGATTGAGCTACTTGTTTATCTGTCAAACCCTCCTTTGTAACATTAAAATTTTTCAATACATCATTAGATGTCTTTGAAAAAAATTTTTCCATAAAACATTTCCCCTTTCTAAAAATATAAAATAAAAAAGACTTCTGATATGATTTGCTATTAACAAATCATATCAAAAGTCTTGTAACCAAATTTAGGCATATAACACCAGATTTAAAAAATCGGGTATGTTGATGTTATATTTTAAACTACTCCCTCTTAATATATAAGAAATATTAACTTGTACGTTCAGTATAAACTAATGGAAATAAAATGTCAATATAAAACAAAAAATAAAATTTTGTCATTACCTATTAGTGTCAAACTTCCTAGAAGGAATAATATTTTGAGCTAAATATATTTTTATACTGGAAGTAGTATAAAAGTAGTATGAAAGTAGTATTTATACAACAAAAATGACTAAAAAGAATGATTGTAAATTTTAACATCAGAATATAGAATATAAGTATGAATTTAAGTTAATAAAAATAAAATGCAATGAGGCATATCGCTAAGAAGCGGTATGCCTTTAGTGTTTTGTGAAAGGGGGATTTCTACAGTGAAGGAATTAGTTATGATTATTAGACCAGAAAAGTTAGAAACAGTAAAAGAAATAATAGACAATATTCATTGTGGCGGCATGACAATATCTACTGTAATGGGATGTGGTGCTCAAAGAGGAGTAGTGGGAACTGTAAATGAGATAAAAGGGTTTAAAACTAATATCAATTTATTACCTAAAATTAAAGTTGAAGTAGTAGTAGAAGATGACTTAGTGGAAGATTTAATATTGGAGGTACAAGATAAGGTATCTACTGGAGCAGCAGGAGATGGTAAGATATTTATAAGAAATATAGATGGAGCAGTTAGAATAAGAACTGGTGAACGAGGAAATAAAGCTTTATAAATAGAATGCAATGGTGCATATAAGTATTATAATAATTTGTACTTGTATGCACTTTTTTTATTTATACAAATATTACAAGGAGATGATATTTATGAAAAAAATATTTAATAAAATAGTTGCAATTGTGGCAACAACAGTACTTATGGGAACATGTTTAATAGGATGTGGAAGTTCAAGTAGTGATAAGGAATTGAATTTAATATGTTGGTCAGAATATCTTCCAGATTCAGTACTTACAAACTTTGAAGAGGAAACAGGAATTAGAATTAATTTAACAACATTTACTACAGCAGACGAAATGCTAGCAAAAGTTCAATCAGCTGCAGAAGGAACTTATGACATGATTATAGCACCTCAGGTAAATACAAGTATTCTTGAATCAGAAGGAATGTTAGAAAAATTGGATAAAGATAAGATAGAAAATATTTCAAACATTGATGAAATGTATTTAGGAAATGAATTAGATCCTAACAATGATTATTCAATACCTTATTTATATACAAGTCTTGTAATAGCTGTTAACACAGATGTTATAAAAGATGATATAAAGAGTTATCAAGATTTACTTAATCCAGAATATAAAGACCAAATGGTTATAGTAGAAGATGCTAGAACAATTGTTACAGCTTCATTAAGAGCTGAAGGATATGATGTTAATGATACAAGTGATGAGGCATTAAGTGCAGCAGAAGAATATATGAATAAATTAAAACCTAATATACATGCATTTAATGGAGATAGTCCTAAAACTTTATTATTAAATGGTGAATGTTCTATAGGTTTAATATATGGTGGTGAATGTGCACTTGCAATGGATGAAAATCCATCAATAGTAGGTATATATCCAGAAGAGGGTTGTTATTATGAAATGGATGTTATGATGAAAACTAAGGGAGCCAAAAATCCAGATAACGTAGAAGAATTTATGAATTATATATTAGATGGAAAAGTAGGAGCAGAAATTGCAGAAGATTTCCCTTATATATCACCAAACAAAGCAGCAAAGGAATATTTAGATGAAAAATATTTATCTAACAATATAAAAAATCCACCAGCAGAAGAAATAGCAAAAGCAAAACAATTAAAAGATTTAGGAGATGACTTAACTAAGATAGTAGATTTATGGAATAAATTTAAGACAAACTAATGAAACTATGAAAGGGGCTAGATGGATGAATGATAGAACTATAGTAAAAATAGAAAATGTTAATAAAAAATATGGAGACAACCATGTTGTACACAATTTAAATATTGATATAAAGGAAGGAGAATTTTTAACAATGCTAGGACCTTCTGGGTGTGGTAAGACAACCACACTTAGAATGATAGCAGGATTTGAAACACCAACAGATGGAAATATATTTGTAGAAGGTCAAGAGATTCAGGATACAGAACCTTATGATAGAGAGGTAAATACAGTTTTTCAAAATTATGCCCTATTCCCTCATATGACAATATTTGAAAATGTAGCCTTTGGGTTAAAAATAAAAAAAGTACCAAAGGATGAAATAAAAAAGAGAGTATTAGAAATGCTTGAATTAGTACAACTTTCAGGATATGAAAACAGAAAACCAGATCAATTATCTGGTGGACAGAAACAAAGAGTTGCAATAGCAAGAGCTTTAATCAATAGACCCAAGGTATTATTATTAGATGAACCCTTAGGTGCTTTAGACTTGAAACTAAGAAAGCAGATGCAATTTGAACTTAAAAGGCTTCAAAGAAAATTAGGTATAACTTTTGTTTATGTAACACATGACCAAGAGGAAGCTTTAACTATGAGTGACCGTATAGCAATTATGTATGGTGGAAACTTAGAGCAAATAGGAACACCTAAAGAAATATATGAGAAACCAGCATCAAAGTTTGTTGCAGATTTTATAGGTGAATCAAATATATTCTATGGAACAGTAAAAGATAAGAAAAATGAAGTAGCAAAAGTATTATTTGAAAATGGTAATGCAATGATAAAAAGTGACAGTGTAGAAGAAAATGAGATTATTTATGTATCTGTAAGACCTGAAAATATTAAGTTATCTTTAACTCAAATAGATGGATTTTCAATAGTTGGAGTAGTAAAAGAACATGTTTATGTAGGTAATATAAATAAAACAATAATATTATTAGATAATGGCATGGAAATAAAGGTGAATAAAGGAACAAAGACAGATTTACTAAAGTTAGGAACTGAAGTCTTCATTTATTGGGAAACAGAAGATGCAGTAGTTATAAAATCTCAAAGTCAAAATGTATTTAATGTGGTAGATAACCCAGTATTTACAACACAAAAATAATTAGGGGGGAATGAATCATGGCAACTAAAAAGAAAAAATTTAATTTATCAAGTTTTGTTATGAATTCACCAGTAGCATTGTGGATGATATTATTTGTTGCAATTCCTTTTATTTATGTTGTATGTATAAGTTTTATGCATAAAGGAACTTATGGAGGAGTTACATTTAAATTTACTACAGATAATTATAAAGCCATATTTGATTCACTTTATTTAGTTACATTTGGTAAATCATTATTAATATCATTAGTTACAACTATTATATGTATATTAATAGCCTATCCATTTACTTATTTTATAGCACAAAAAACAGAGATAAAAAAAGCAGTATTTATGTCCCTTGTAATGATCCCATTTTTAGTAAGTTCATTAATAAGATTATTTGCATGGATTAGTATATTAAGAAAAGATGGAATTATAAATTCATTACTTATAAATATGGGAATTATAGATAAACCTCTTCAATTAGTTTATAACAATATAGGTTCAATTATAGGATTAGTTTATATGTTATTACCTTTTATGATATTACCTCTTTATAGTTCAATAGAAAAGTTGGATAAATTTTACTTAGAAGCCGCTAGTGATTTAGGGGCAAAACCAGCTAAAGCATTTATGAAAATAACATTACCATTAACAGCACCTGGAATATTTGCTGGTTCAATATTAGTATTTATACCATCTTTAGGTTTATATTTTGTAACTGATTTATTAGGTGGAAGTAAAACACAAGTTATAGGTAACTTAATTAAAAATCAATTCATCACAGCTCATAATTGGCCATTAGGTGCAGCTTTATCAGTATTTTTAATAGTAATAACATTATTATTAGTTGGATTATATCAAAAAGCTGGTGGAGATATGGATGAATTAGGAGTTTAGGAAGAAAGGAGCTAAAGAATATGAAAAAAGCAAGCAAACAAAAAACAGCAAATATATTAAAGAATATATATATAGCTCTAGTATTTCTATTTCTATTTATTCCAATAATATTTGTATTTGTATTTTCATTTAATACTTCAAGAATGAATATAGTGTGGGAAGGCTTTACATTACAATGGTATGGAAGTTTTTTTAAAAACAGAACCCTTATGTCTGCTCTTGAAAATACACTAATAATTGCAGTAGTTAGTACAGGCATATCAACAATAATAGGAACTCTTGGAGCTGTAGGACTTTATAAGTATAACTTTAAAGGAAAGGAAATAATTGATAAATTATTATATATTCCCATAGTAATTCCTGAAATAGTACTAGGCATTGCACTTTTATCTATATTCTCAGTGTTAAATATTCCATTAGGATTAGGAAGTATAACATTAGCTCATATAACATTCTCCATTCCATTTGTTGTAATAAATGTAAGAGCAAGATTGGCAGGGTTAGATAAATCCTTAGAAGAAGCAGCAATGGATTTAGGTGCAAATAGAGTTAAAACTTTTATGCAAATAACTTTGCCCCTACTTATGCCTGGTATTACATCCGGTGCCATGCTTGCATTTTCATTATCATTAGATGATGTAATAATAAGTTTCTTTACATGTGGACCAGGTAGTACAACACTTCCAATAAGTATTATGGCAATGGTTAAAACAGGAGTAACTCCAGAAGTAAATGCTTTATCAACAGTAATAATGCTTGTAACTATAGTGATTATATGCATAAAAACAAGTTTTCAAGTAAAAAAGCTAAAAAAAAGAGCATATTAAAAAAAGAGGTGATGATATGTGTATGATGTGGTTATAAAAAATGGGACCATAATGGATCCAAAAAGAGAAAAAACAACAGTTGCAAATATTGCAATAATTAAAGATAAAATAGCTTATATAACAAGAGAAGATATAGAGGGAAAAGAAGTTATTGAAGCAAAAGGCAAGATAGTATGTCCTGGATTTATAGATATACATACTCATGTAGATGGAAATAAAGATTGTGCAGAAGGGCTAGTAGCTATGGGAGTAACTACTGCTTATAGTGGAAATTGTGGAATGGGAGTAGAAAATTTAGAATATTTCTATGAAAAATATGAAAAAGAAGGTTTTCTTATAAATCAAATACAACAAGTAGGTCATACAGCATTAAGAGAACAAATTGGGCTTTTTGATAGATACATTTCAGCAAGTTCCATGCAAATTGAAGAAATGAAATTAATACTTAAAAATTTATTTAAATTAGGTGCTAATGGGTTATCCTTTGGACTTGAATATGTTCCAGGTAGCTCAAAAGAAGAGGTATTAGAATTATCTAAAGTGGCTGCTCAATATGGAAAGCTTGTATCAATTCACACAAGAAAAGATTGTTATGAAGGGTTAACATCCCTTAGAGAAGCAATAAATATAGCAAAAGAAACAGGAGCATCTGTTCAAATATCTCATTTAATTTATCAATATGGAATGGGAATGGCAAGAGAAGCTATAAAAATGATAGAAGATGCTAGGGCAGAAGGTTATGATATATCAGTAGATAGTGGATTATATAGTGGATTTGCTACTGCTATAGGAAGTGCAGTATTTGATGAAGGGTGTACTGAAAAATGGGGCTGTAATTATAGCAGTATAATATGTTGTGCAGGTGAGCATAGAGGAGAGAGATTAACTAAAAAATTATATGAAGAATTAAGAAAAGAACATCCAGAATATTCTGCAATAGGAATGGTAGGAAATGAATATGAAGTTTTTGAAGTTTTAGAGAAACCTTATGTAATGGTAGGTAGTGATTCTGGAACTTATTATGATAATGGTAAGCCAGGACATCCTCAAGATACAGGAACTTTCCCTAAATTCTTTAGAACTATGGTTAGAGAGCAAAGTAGAATTACATTAATGGATGCAATTAAAAGATGTACTATAATTCCCGCAGAAAGGCTTAAATTAGATAATAAAGGAACAATAGATATAGGAAAAGATGCAGATATAGTTATATTTGATAAAGATACTATAGAAGATAAATCTAATTATCCATGCTTTGGAGCTACAGATACTAAACCAGAAGGAATTGAATGTGTAATAGTTAATGGAGAAATAGTAGTAAAAGAAAATAAAATTTTAGATAAAAAACCAGGAAGAATAATAAAAGAAACATTAGAAAAATGGAGGTGGGATTAATAGTATAAAGTTTTATTAAATATGGATAATAGTAAAAAAAGAATAAAAAGAAGGGAGAATTATTATGGAAGTTAAAAAAATGTATATAAATGGAGAATGGATAGAGTCAGAATCAAAGAAAACTAGAGAGGTAATTAATCCAGCAAATGGAGAAGTTATTGCACTAACAGCAGAAGGAACAAAGAATGATGTTGATATGGCAATAGAAGCTGCAAGAGTTTCCTTCTATGAAACTGGTGATTGGAGAAGAATGAATTCGCAAGAAAGGGCAGATATATTATTAAAGATAGCAGATAAAATAGATGAATATAGAGATGAATTTGCAAGATTAGATACTATTGATAATGGAAAGCCATTAAGAGAAGCTGAAGGAGATATTGATGATGGAATTCATTGTTTTAAATATTATGCAGGACTTATTAAAGCACCATATGGTGGTGTATATGATGTAAATGATGGTTTTGGAACTATGCATTCATATACAGTACATGAACCTATTGGAGTGGTTGCACAAATAACTCCTTGGAATTATCCTTTCTTAATGGCTATATGGAAATTAGCACCAGCTCTTGCTGCAGGAAATAGCGTAGTATTTAAGCCAAGTTCAAATACTCCCTTATCAACTATAAAATTATTTGAAGTATTTGATGAAGTAGGAATGCCTAAGGGCTCATGTAACTTAGTTTTAGGCTCAGGTGGAGTTGTAGGACAACATTTAGCTGAAAGTAAAAAGGTTGATATGATTACATTCACAGGAAGTACAGAAGTAGGTCAAAGTATTGCTACAGCTTCTGTAGGAAATTTAAAGAAAATAGGATTAGAATTAGGTGGAAAATCTCCTAATGTTATATTTGCAGATGCTGATTTTGAAGGAGCAGTAGAATGGGCGATGATAGGAATATTCTTCAATCAAGGAGAGGTATGTTCTGCAGGTTCAAGAATAATTATAGAAGAATCTATAAAAGATAAATTTATAGCAAGACTTAAAGAAAGAGCAGAAAATATTACAATAGGTAATCCACTAAACAATTCAGATATGGGGCCTTTAGTATCTGAATCACACATGAATAAAGTATTAGATTACATAGATAAAGGTAAAAAAGAAGGAGCTACTTTAGTGTGTGGTGGATATAGATATACAGAAGGCGAGTGTGCTAAAGGATATTATATAAAGCCTACTATATTTGATAATTGTACAAGTGATATGACCATTGTTAAGGAAGAGATATTTGGACCAGTAGTAACCATTCAAACTTTTAAAACAGAAGAAGAGGCAATAGCTCTTGCAAATGATACTATATATGGACTAGCAGGTGGAGTATTTACTTCAGATGTATCTAGGGCATTAAGAGTAATAAAAGAGATAAGAGCAGGAATTACATGGATTAACTGTTATAACCCTACATTTAATGAAGCACCTTGGGGTGGATATAAAATGAGTGGTATAGGAAGAGAATTAGGAGTTCATGGACTTGAGGAGTATCAAGAAGTTAAGCAAATAAACATTAACTTAACTCCAGGAATTGTAGGTTGGTATGAACACTAGAATTCTTTATTAAATAGATATTAAAAAACAAAAGCAATAATATTTGTATATAGTATACAAATATTATTGCTTTTTTATTTTTCATGATGAATACATTTTTGAATTAATGTCCAACGAGAATTAACATCAAATTTACGATAAATATTTTGCAAGTGTTTCTTGAGTGTGAAGCTACTTATACATAATTTATCAGCTATATCTTCATTATCTTCATTATTAAGAATGAGTGCTAAAACTTCAGTTTCTCTAGAAGTTAAAGCATATTTTGAAGCTAATTCTGTATGGAGATATGGGATGTTAGTTTTAGAATTATTAGAATTATTAGGTGGTAGATTTTTTTCTATGTAGTTTTGATAAAATCTATAAGTTAAATGGTCTATAAATCCTTTCATTATAAACATTTCTTCATCATTAAAATCGCCTTGTTCTTTTGAACGGTATAAAGAGATAACTCCAAGGAAATTATTATTATAGCTCAAATGAAGTTGCATAGAATAATAGATGTTATTAGGCTTATAGCATTTAGTATAAACAGAACTATTTAGAAAATCTTCTTCACTAACTAATTCACTTTCACGTACTAGTACTGAATGGTTACATAAAGCAAGCCATCTTGTTTGGTCTTCAGTTTCTATTGATAAATATAATTCTTCCATTTTAGTATAGGATTCTGGATAACATAAGGGATTACACAATAAAGAGTCAGAATTGGAATAATCAGCCATTAAAATGCTAGAAAATGTATTAGGAATAATTATTTTTATCATATTTAAGAAACCTTTTTTCATATTAGTGAAATCTTCTGTAGTATATATGTGGTAAATTAAGTTGTTTATAACAAGAAAAGTATTATCCTGCAAAATATCACCTCCTTAAGTTTAATTTTATCATAATAAAGTGAAAAAGTATAGGTAATAAGTAGTTTCCAAGGAGTAAACTACTCCTAAAGTAGTAGGTATACTTAAAAAATAACGCAACAACTATATTTTTGGGTAATTGTTAATATATGAGAGGAGAGGTATAATTAAAACATAGAAAAAAACAAAATAAGTTTTAGGTACAAAGACGTATTTTCTTTAGGAAAAAGAAAATGCGTCTTTATTTTATTTACTTTAAAATTTATTGCTTATTAAGAGGAGGATGAGTATTATGACAAAGAAAGAAGAAACTCTAAAGGAATTGGAAGAAGTAATAAAATTTATAAAAAGTGATGATTTATCAGATACACAAAAAGAGAAGATAACAAAAGATACAGTTAACTATTTTGATAATTATGTAAGTCCTGGATGGCTAAAATATAGAAAATCAGTTTCAACTAATGCAGCAGTAGTTGAATGGAAAGATAAAGGTTCAACTTGTGAAGGATTATATGGTGAAAAGTTTATTGATTGTTTAGGTGGATTTGGTATATATACTTGTGGACATAGAAATGATGAAATATTAGATACTGTAAAAGCTCAATTAGATCACCAAGCATTACATTCACAAGAATTACTAGATCCATTAAGAGGGTATTTAGCAAAGGCAGTTGCTGATATAACCCCAGGAGATTTACAATATTGTTTTTTCACTAATGGTGGTGCTGAAGCTGTAGAAATGGCATTAAAGCTTGCAAGAATAGCAACAGGTGGAAGATGGTATATATCAACAGTTGGAGCTTTCCATGGTAAATCAATGGGTGCTATATCAATGGGTGGAAAGGATACTTATCGTGTTCCTTATACTCCAATGGTTCAACAAGTTCAACATGTTGAATATGGTAATGCAGAAGATATGAGAAAAGCAATAATAAATCTTCAAGCTGTAGGAGAAAAAGTAGCAGCAGTAATAATAGAGCCTATTCAAGGAGAAGCTGGAGTTATAGTTCCACCAGAAGGATATTTAACTAAAGTAAGAGAGATATGTGATGAAACAGGTGTAGCATTAATATTTGATGAAGTTCAAACTGGTATGGGAAGAACAGGAACTATGTGGAGATGTGAAGCAGAAGGAGTAACTCCAGATATTATGACCTTTGGTAAAGCATTTGGTGGTGGTATAATGCCTATTACAGGAATTATATGTAGACCTCATATGTGGACTCAAGATTTAGTAGATAATCCATGGTTACTAGGTTCTCCAACATTTGGTGGTAATCCAGTATGTTGTTCAGCAGCAATAGCAACTATAAAATATATGCTAGAGAATGATGTTCCTGGAATGTGTAAAGAAAAAGGCAAGTTCTTAAAATCTAAATTGGTTGGGTTAAAGGAAAAATATCCTACTGTTATAGATGATGTAAGAGGAGAGGGATTAATGCTTGCTGTAGAATTTTGTACATCAGATGTAGGATATTCAGTAGCTAAAGGATTATTTTCAAGAGGGGTAATGACAGCAGGAACACTTGTTAATGCAAAATGTATTAGATTTGAACCAGCAGCAGTTATTACTGAAGAAGAAATGACACAAGTAATAGAAAGAATGGATGCAGCACTTACTGATACAAAAGAAGAATTCTCACTATAAAACTAATTGATTTTGTTTAGGAGCACTGTTATGAGTGCTCCTTTTTTGTTCTATAATAATTAATAATATTAAAAGAAGTATTATTTTTATCAAAAATAAAAAACTTACATATAATAAATGAGATAATTTATTGGAGTTGAATTTAATTGATATATGGTCTTATATTAGCAGGAGGAAAGGGCAGTAGGCTTTATCCATTATCAAGAGCTAAAGAACCAAAGCAATTTTTAAAAATATTAAATGACAAAAGTCTTTTGCTAAATACAATAGATAGAGTTTCAAATTTGGTGGCAAAGGAAAGAATATATATAGTTACCAATAAAGATTATGAAAAAAAGATAAAAGAAGAAATAGATGAAGAAATGAAAAAGAATATATTTATTGAACCACAAAATAAAGAAACTGCTACATGTATAGGTCTTTCTGCTATAAAGCTTTTAAAGGCAGATGCAAATGCTGTAATGGTTGTTCTTCCTTCAGACCATTATATTTATGGTGAAAAGGAATATTTAGATACTCTAAAACAAGCAGTGGATATTGCAAATAAAAGAAGAGGTGTTGTAACTCTTGGAATAGAACCTAAAAGACCAGAAACAGGTTATGGTTATATTCAAATGGGAGAGAGGGTAAATGGAAATATTGCAACTTATAAAGTAGAGCGTTTTACTGAGAAACCTAATATAGAAATTGCAAAGGATTTTCTTCAAAAAGGAACTTATTTATGGAATTCAGGAATATTTGTTTTTAGAGCTGATGTAATTCTTAGAGAAATTGAAAAGTATCTTCCTAAAATGCATTCATCTTTAATGGAAATATATAAATATATAGGAGAAGAGGATGAGGAAAAAGTTATAAAAGAAGAGTATAGAAAGATAGAAGGAATATCAATAGACTTTGGAATAATGCAAAAAACAAGAAAGGCTTATGTTGTAAAATGCAATTTTCTATGGGACGACATAGGAAGTTTTACAGCTTTAAGTAAGTTTTTAAATGAAGAAAATAGTAATAGAGTATCAGAAAATGTGTATTTAGAAGAATGTGAAAATTGTTCTGTTTTTGGAAAAAAGAATTTAATAGTAGGTTTTGGAGTAAAGGATTTAGTTATTGTTGATGCAGGGGATGTAATATTAATAGCAGATAAAAATAGAGAACAAGAAATTAAACATTTAATAAATGAAATAGAGAATAAAAAAGATTATGTAAAATTTTTATAGAGATGTAGAAAATTTTAAGAGAAAGTTATATAATAAACCTAAATAGTAATGATGTAAGAAAGGAAATGATAAATTGCTTATTGATACACATATAATATTAGCAAACAATATTTTAAGACAAGCAAATGGAAAAAAGATTTATTTAATAAACAGAAGAAGATTTATATGGGGGAATATAAAACCAGACTGTGCTTCAAAATATAAGTTTAAAAAGCATTATTATGATGAAAGTATCACTATGATTTTAGACAAAATAAAAGAACTTGCAAGTTTATCAGTAGGAGATATTTATTATAGTTTTGGTAAGAAGAAGTTTAGTGAAGAATTAGGTGTGGTTTGTCATTTCCTATGTGATTTCTTTTGTGTACCTCACAATCAAAGATGGGAATTTAAACATTCTATGAAAAAACATGTTGTTTATGAAAAAAATTTAGCAAAGTTCGCAAAGCTTTACAAATTCAAATCTTATATAGATAGTAATTTAAGTTTAGAGGATTTAGAAGAGTTTATAGTTGCTCATCAAAGACAATATGAAAAAGGAGAATCTTTTAGAAATGACCTAGAATATTCATTCTTTATATGTAATAGTGTTATAAATATGGTTTTAAATGAAGTTTATATTAATGAGTATGCATCACAAAAGGTTGTTGCTGCTTATTAAAACAAGAACTATAAAAAGATTTGCTAAAGGTGATTTTTATTCACTTTTTGCAAATCTTTTTTTATTCCAATTTTTTGTTAAATGATAATTGTGCATAAATTAAAGCCAAATGGTAAATATTATTGACAAATAGAAAAATGAAGAATATAATTTAATTAATAAATGAACAAATGCTCATATGTAGGGAGGAACTAAAATGGATGATGAAAATATAATAGAAAAATGTAGTTGCAATATTATTCATAATGATATAGTTGAAAAAGTTAAAAAGACTCTTCCGAAAGATGAAATTCTTTATGATTTAGCAGAATTTTTTAAAGTTTTTGGAGATTCAACTAGAATAAAAATTATTTGTGCTCTTTTTGAATCTGAAATGTGTGTATGTGATTTAGCAGCATTACTTAATGTAAGTCAATCTGCAATTTCACATCAATTAAAAACATTAAAATCTGCAAGACTTGTTAAGTATAGAAGAGATGGAAAAGTAATTTATTATTCACTAGATGATGAACATGTTAAACATGTTTTTGATGAAGGATTAAGACATGTTACAGAATAAGAAAGGGGGAATTTAAAATGAAGGAATTTAAATTATACCTTAATGGATTAACTTGTGCTAATTGTGGTAATAAAATAGAAAGAAAGGTAGATTCATTAAAAGAAGTTGAAGAAGCTGTTTTAAATTTTTCAGTAGGAACTTTAACAATAGAGTTAAAAGATGAAAATGATGAAGAAAAGGTTACAGAAGAAGTAAAAAAAATAGTAAAAGCATTAGAACCTGATGTAATTGTTGAAAAATATACAGGACGTAGAAAAAAGCATAATGAAAATCATGAACATCATCACCATCATGGGGAAGAATGTCATTGTGGGGAAGAACATCATCATGAACATCATCATGGAGAAGAATGTCACTGTGGAGAAGAGCATGACCATCACGAACATCATCATGGAGAAGAATGTCACTGTGGAGAAGAACATGACCATCATGAACATCATCATGGAGAAAAGTGCCACTGCAAAGAAGAGCATCACCATCATGAAAGTGAAGAAAGTAGCCATCACAATCATGGCAATTTAGAAGAAAAAAAGGGATTTGATTTAACAGAAAATATTCCTTTTATTGCTGGATTAATTATATATGTAATTGCTATAATAATGAAAGATAATGGTCCTTATAACCTTATATTATTTTTAGTATCTTATATTTTAATTGGTGGGGAAGTAATTGTAAATGCAGTTAAAAATATAGCTCATGGAGAACTTTTTGATGAAAATTTCCTTATGACTTTAGCAACTATAGGAGCTTTTGCAATAGGAGAATACACTGAAGCAGTAGCAGTAATGGTATTTTATAAAATAGGTGAAATGTTCCAAGACTATGCTGTTAATAAATCAAGAAAATCAATATCATCTCTTATGGATATAAGAGCAGATTATGCAAATAAATTAGTTAATAATAAAGAAGAAAAGGTATCTCCAGAGGATGTTGAAATAGATGATATTATTGTAATTAAACCTGGTGAAAGAGTACCTTTAGATGGAATTGTTTTAGAAGGGGAAGGTTCATTAGATACTTCAGCATTAACTGGTGAATCAGTACCAAGAGATATTCATAAGGGAGAAGAAATATTATCTGGTGCAATAAATCTTAATGGAGTATTAAAAGTAAAGGTAACAAAGGAATATGGAGAATCTACAGTTTCAAGAATATTAGACCTTGTAGAAAATGCAGGAAGCAAAAAAGCACCAACAGAAAAGTTTATAACAAAATTCTCAAAATATTATACACCAATTGTTGTAATTGCAGCTGTTATATTAGCTATAGTACCACCCCTTGTTATTAGTGGAGCAGAATTTTCAGATTGGCTTTATAGAGCATTAATATTTCTAGTTGTTTCTTGTCCATGTGCATTAGTAATATCAGTTCCTTTAGGATTATTTGCAGGAATAGGTGCAGCATCTACAAAAGGAATACTTGTAAAGGGTGGAAATTACTTAGAAGCAATAAAGGATACAGAAATAGTAGTATTTGATAAAACAGGAACATTAACAAAAGGAGTATTTAATGTTGTAAAGATTAATCCAGTAGGAGAAATGAGTAAAGAAGAATTATTAGAAATTGCAGCTATGGGAGAAAGTTTTTCAAACCATCCAATAGGTCAATCAATAGTAAAAGCATACTCTAAACCTATAGATAAAAATTTAATAAAAGACTATGAAGAAATATCAGGAAATGGAATTAAAGCTACAATTAAAGGCAAGAAGGTTTTATTAGGAAATTATAAGCTAATGAAACAATATGGCATAAGTTGTATTGTAAAAGATGAAGCTGGAACTATTGTAAATGTAGCTATAGATGGAGAATATAAAGGGTATATATTAATTGCAGACGAAATAAAAGAAACTTCAAAAAAGGCTATAGAAGAATTAAAAAAATTAGGAATTAAGAAAACTGTAATGTTAACAGGAGATAATAAAAAAGTAGCTGAGGCTGTAGGAAAAAATGTTGGAGTAGATGAAGTTTGTTCAGAGTTATTACCAGCAGGAAAAGTTGAAGAATTAGAAAAACTTTTAAAAGAAAAATCACCTAAAGGAAAATTAATTTTTGTAGGAGATGGAATAAATGATGCTCCAGTTTTAGCAAGAGCAGACATTGGAGTTGCTATGGGAGGAATTGGTTCAGATGCTGCTATTGAAGTATCTGATGTGGTTCTTATGAAAGATGATTTATCTGCATTAACAAAAGCAGTAAATATAGCTAAAAAGACTAATAAAATACTTTGGCAAAATATAACATTTTCATTAATTATAAAAGCTATAGTTTTAGCATTAGGAGCTTTAGGATTGGCTAATATATGGGAAGGAGTTTTTGCAGATGTTGGTGTAACATTACTTGCAGTATTAAACTCAATGAGAGCACTTAAAGCTTAAAATATTATAAAAATTAAAAAAGTTGCCTATAGAAACTTTCTCTATTTGGCAACTTTTTTTAATTTACAGGAAAGTTTAATTAATAAGCTTCTGTATTAGGAATTTCTTCTAATGAAGAAATGCAAGTTGGTCTTATAAGAACATTAGTCTTTGGAATTCTAATTATCTCATCTCCTAAAACCTTTACTATTTGACCAGTAGGTAATTTTTTATCAACAAAAAGTACAGAATTTAAATCTGCATCATGAATTTCATATTCTTTCCCACTATTCATTATAATTTTAATCATATGTTCTCCCCCTCGGATTTTAAAAATGTTAATGTATACATTATATACCTTTACATAAAAATTTACCATATTTTTTTAGTATAATAAAAAATATGAAATAAATTTATATCAATTAGGAATAGATTATCATTAAAGTTTTATGGTAAAATAAAATATAGATTTTATTTAAGAAAGGGAGATACAGTATGGAAAAGAAAAAAAATATTTCTATGGCTGTTATAAAAAGATTACCTAAGTATCATAGATATCTTCAAGAATTAATGAAAAATGATGTGGATAGAATATCTTCCAAAGAACTAGGTGAAAAAATAGGTTTTACTGCCTCACAAATTAGACAGGACTTAAATTGTTTTGGAGATTTTGGACAACAGGGGTATGGATATAATGTTAGAGAATTATACAATCAAATAGTATCTATATTAGGTCTTGACCAAAATTATAAAACTATAATGGTTGGAGCAGGAAATATAGGGCAAGCTATTGCTAATTATACAAGTTTTGTGAGACTTGGAATAGAACTTGTTGGAATTTTTGATGTAAATCCTAAAGTTATAGGAACAAAAATTAGAGATATTAAAATTGATGCAGAAAGCAATTTAAGAGAATATTTAAAAAGCAATAGCATAGATATTGGAATTATTTGTGTTCCTAAAATAAATGCTCAAAGAGTATGCGATGAACTTGTTGCAGGTGGCATTAAGGGTATATGGAATTTTGCACCTGTAGATTTAATTGTTCCAAATGATGTGAATGTAGAAAATGTACATTTAAGCGAAAGCTTATCAACACTTATTTATTTATTACATACAAGAGAGTAATTTTAATATAAATCATGCTTTATATATTGCAAAAACTATGATAAAGCATTATAATGATACATGAAGCTAAAAGGCTTCCATTATTTTTTACTTAGTTTGTTATAATATTAACAAAATTAAAAAAATATATGTAATAAATTAAAAAAACAAGAAAATAATTTACAAATAATCTATATATTCATTATCTTTGAATTTTAATAGGTTTTTGCATAAAAAAATAAGTATAAAAAGTTAGGAGGACAAAGGAACATGGAATTAAAGAACGTACTTCTTGAAAAAGAAGGTCACTTAGCTATTGTTACAATCAATAGACCAAAGGCTTTAAACGCTTTAAATTCAGAAACTTTAAAAGACCTTGACACAGTTATTGAAAACTTAGAAAATGATAACCACATTTATGCAGTTATCTTAACAGGAGCAGGTGAAAAATCATTTGTTGCTGGAGCTGACATAGCAGAAATGAAAGACTTAAATGAAGAAGAAGGGCAAGCTTTTGGTGCTCTTGGAAACAAGGTATTTAGAAGACTTGAAAACTTAAACAAGCCAGTTATAGCTGCTATACAAGGATTTGCTCTTGGTGGTGGATGTGAAATCTCTATGGCATGTGACATAAGAATAGCATCTGAAAAAGCTTTATTTGGTCAACCAGAAGTTGGTCTAGGAATTACACCTGGATTTGGTGGAACTCAAAGATTAGCTAGAATAGTTGGTTTAGGTAAGGCTAAAGAATTAATATACACTGCTCAAAACATAAAAGCTGATGAAGCATATAGAATAGGATTAGTTAACAAAGTAGTACCTTTAGAATCTCTTATGGATGAAGCTAAAGCTATGGCTAACAAGATTATGGCTAATGCTCCAATTGCAGTAAGACTATGTAAAGATGCAATTAACAGAGGTATGCAAGTTGATATAGATAAAGCAGTTGCAATAGAAGCAGAAGACTTCGGTAAGTGCTTTGCAAGTGCTGACCAAAAAGAAGGAATGTCTGCTTTCTTAGAAAGAAGAAAAGAAAAGAACTTCCAAAACAAATAATTGTTTTTAGATGATACATTTTTAAGGAGGGTTAATTAAATGAATTTCGAATTAACTAGAGAACAAGAATTAGTACAACAAATGGTTAGAGAATTCGCAGTTAATGAAGTAAAGCCAATAGCTGCAGAAATCGATGAAACTGAAAGATTCCCAATGGAAAACGTAGAAAAAATGGCTAAGCTTGGAATAATGGGTATTCCATTTTCTAAGGAAGTAGGAGGAGCTGGCGGTGATGTTTTATCTTACATAATCGCTGTTGAAGAATTATCAAAGGTATGTGCTACTACAGGAGTTATACTTTCTGCTCATACTTCACTTTGTGCTTCAGTAATCAATGAAAATGGTACTCCTGCACAAAAGGCTAAATACTTACCAGATTTATGCTCAGGTAAGAAGATAGGAGCTTTTGGTTTAACTGAACCAGGTGCTGGTACTGATGCTGCTGGACAACAAACAACTGCAGTATTAAGCGAAGATGGAAGCCATTACGTATTAAATGGTTCAAAGATATTCATAACAAATGGTGGAGTTGCTGAAACTTTCATAATATTTGCTATGACAGATAAGAGTCAAGGAACAAGAGGAATATCTGCATTTATCGTAGAAAAAGACTTCCCAGGATTCTCAATCGGAAACTTAGAAAACAAGATGGGTATAAGAGCATCTTCTACAACTGAATTAATAATGGAAGATTGTATAGTACCTGCTGAAAACTTAATTGGAAAATTAGGTAAGGGATTTGGTATAGCAATGAAGACTCTTGATGGAGGAAGAATTGGTATAGCTGCTCAAGCTTTAGGTATTGCAGAAGGAGCATTTGAAGAATGTGTTGCATACATGAAGGAAAGAAAGCAATTTAAGAGACCACTTGCAGCATTCCAAGGATTACAATGGTACATTGCTGAAATGGATGTTAAGATTCAAGCAGCTAAGCATTTAGTATACAAAGCAGCTATGAATAAGCAACTTGGAAAACCTTACACTATAGATGCTGCTAGAGCAAAATTATTTGCAGCAGAAACTGCTATGGAAGTAACAACTAAGGCAGTTCAAATCTTTGGTGGATATGGATACACTAAGGAATATCCAATGGAAAGAATGATGAGAGATGCTAAGATAACAGAAATTTATGAAGGTACTTCAGAAGTTCAAAAGATGGTTATCTCAGGAAACATTTTAAAATAGGAGGCACTAAATAATGAATATAGTAGTTTGTTTAAAACAAGTTCCAGATACTACAGCTGTTAAAATAGATCCAAAGACTGGAACATTAATAAGAGATGGAGTTCCAGCTATAATAAACCCAGAAGATAAACATGCATTAGAAGGAGCACTTCAATTAAGAGAAAAAGTTGGAGGAAAAGTTACTGTAGTAAGCATGGGTATCCCAACTGCAAAGACAGCTTTAAGAGAAGCATTATGTATGGGAGCTGATGAAGCTATACTTTTAACTGATAGAGTACTTGGAGGAGCTGATACATTAGCTACTTCAAAAGCAATAGCAGGTCTTATAAAGAAATTTGATTATGATTTAATATTTGCAGGAAGACAAGCAATTGATGGAGATACTGCACAAGTTGGACCAGAAATAGCTGAACATTTAAATATCCCTCAAGTAACTTATGTTCAAAATGTTGAAGTTGATGGAGATAAGTTAACTGTAAAGAGAGCTTTAGAAGATGGATATCAAGTAGTTGAAGTTAAGACACCATGTCTATTAACTGCAATTGAAGAATTAAATGAACCAAGATACATGAACGTTGCTAACATATTTGCAACTAGTGATGATCAAATAAAGATTATGACTGCAGCTGATATAGATGTAGATGCAAGTGAATTAGGATTAAAGGGTTCACCTACAAAGGTTAAGAAGTCAATGACTAAAGAAGTTAAGGGTGCTGGAGAATTAGTTAAGGAAGATGCTAAAGCATCAGCAGCTTACGTTTTAGGAAAATTAAAGGAAAAACACTACATCTAATATAATAGGAGGTTAATTGAATATGAACATAGCAGATTACAAGGGCGTTTGGGTCTTTGCTGAACAAAGAGAAGGCGAATTACAAAAAGTATCTCTAGAATTACTTGGAGAAGGTAGAAGAGTTGCTGATAAATTAGGAGTAAAGCTTACAGCTTTATTATTAGGAAACAATGTTTCTAACTTAGCAGAAAAGTTAGCTGCACATGGTGCTGATGAAGTATTAGTTGCAGAAGACAAGAACTTAGAACATTACACAACTGATGCTTACACAAAGGTTATTTGTGATTTAGCAACAGAAAGAAAGCCAGGAATATTATTTGTAGGAGCTACTTTCATAGGAAGAGATTTAGGTCCTAGAATAGCAGCTAGATTATCTACAGGATTAACTGCTGACTGTACTTCAATTGATGTTGAAGTTGAAAATGGAGATCTTTTAGCTACAAGACCTGCATTTGGTGGTAACTTAATGGCTACAATAGCTTGTCCAAATCACAGACCACAAATGGCTACAGTAAGACCAGGAGTATTTGAAGCTGTAACTACAGATGCTAGCAAGTGTAACATAGAAAAAGTTAATGTTAACTTAGCTGATAGCGATGTTAGAACTAAGGTTATAGAAACTGTTAAGACTGCTAAGGATATAATAGATATATCAGAAGCTAAAGTAATAGTAGCTGGTGGTAGAGGTGTTGGTTCTAAGGAAAACTTTGCAATGCTTCAAGAATTAGCTGATGTTTTAGGTGGAGTTGTTGCAGGTTCTAGAGCAGCTGTTGAAAAAGGATGGATAGAAAATGCTTACCAAGTAGGTCAAACTGGTAAGACTGTTAAGCCAACTATATATATAGCATGTGGTATTTCAGGAGCTATCCAACACGTAGCTGGTATGCAAGATTCAGAAGTTATAATAGCTATAAACAAAGATGAAACTGCTCCAATAATGAGCGTTGCTGATTATGGAATAGTTGGAGATGTTAAGAAGGTATTACCTGAATTAATAGCTCAAGCTAAGGCTTTAAAAGAAGCTGAATAGTATAAAAAAATTTAAAATGCACAATTTATATATTGTGCATTTTATTTCAATATTTCATTAAAATATAATGATTTTATTTTTTAGGAGGAAATTGTAATGAAAAAAGTATTCGTACTTGGTGCAGGAACAATGGGTGCTGGTATAGTTCAAGCATTCGCACAAAATGGTTTTGAAGTTATCGTTAGAGACATAAAGGATGAATTCGTTCAAAGAGGTATTGCAGGAATCACTAAGGGACTTGACAGACAAGTTTCTAAAGGAAAGATGACTGAAGAAGATAAGGAAGCTATCCTTTCTAGAATTTCTGGAACAACTGATATGAACTTAGCTGCTGACTGTGACTTAGTTGTAGAAGCTGCTGTAGAAAACATGAAGATTAAGAAAGAAATATTTGCTGAATTAGATTCTATCTGTAAGGCAGAAACTATATTAGCATCAAACACTTCTTCTTTATCAATAACAGAAGTTGCTTCAGCTACAAAGAGAGCAGATAAGGTTATAGGAATGCACTTCTTTAATCCAGCTCCAGTTATGAAGTTAGTTGAAGTTATAAGAGGAGCTGAAACTTCTCAAGAAACTTTTGATGCTGTTAAGAAAATGTCTGAAGCAATCAACAAGACTCCAGTAGAAGTTAAAGAAGCACCAGGATTTGTTGTTAACAGAATATTAATTCCTATGATAAACGAAGCTGCTTGCATACTTCAAGAAGGTGTTGCAACAGTAGAAGATATTGATGCTGCTATGAAGCTTGGAGCTAACCACCCAATGGGACCTTTAGCATTAGGAGATTTAGTAGGATTAGATATAGTTGTTGCTATAATGGATGTTTTATACAATGAAACAGGAGATAGCAAGTACAGATGTTGTACATTATTAAGAAAGTATGTTAGAGCTGGATGGCTTGGAAGAAAGTCAGGAAAAGGATTCTACGACTATTCTAAATAATATATATTAGCTTTTTAAGAACTCGGCTTTAGGTCGAGTTCTTTTTATATAAAAATTGACATAATTACTATATTTCAAATATAATTTAATGTATATTACAATAAATTTGTGCAAAATAGATTATTTTAATTTGATTTTGTATAAATTTATTGTAAAATAGTAACTGAATGATAGAAAGCTGTATATAAAAAGATTTAAAATAAGCAATAAGCAGCATAAAAATACTTAGGGGGCAAGTGCATGTATAAGATTGTAAAGAAAAGACAATTAAATGAAAATATATATCTTATGGATATAGAAGCACCAAGAGTAGCTAAATCAGCTAAGCCTGGTCAATTTATAATTGTTAAAATGGATGAAATTGGAGAAAGAATTCCATTAACAATTTGCGATTATGATGCTGAAAAAGGAACTGTTACAATAGTATTCCAAACAATAGGAGCATCAACTGAAAGAATGGCAAAATATGAAGAAGGAGACTACTTCAGAGATTTTGTTGGACCTCTTGGAAGACCATCAGAAATGGTTGATGAAGATTTAGAAGAATTAAAGAAAAAGAACATATTATTTATTGCTGGAGGAGTAGGAACAGCACCTGTATATCCTCAAGTTAAATGGTTAAAAAAGCAAGGTATAAATGCAGATGTAATAGTTGGAGCAAGAAGCACAAATATAGCAATTCTTCAAGAAGAAATGCAAGCTGTAGCAGGGAACTATTACTTAGCAACTGATGATGGTTCATCAGGATATAAAGGATTAGTTACAGATAAGCTTAAAGACTTAGTTGAAAAAGAAGGAAAGAAATATGACTTAGTTGTAGCTATAGGACCAATGATAATGATGAAATTTGTTTGTCTTTTAACTAAGGAATTAAATATACCTACAATAGTAAGTATGAACCCAATAATGGTTGATGGTACAGGAATGTGTGGAGCATGTAGAATAACTGTTGGTGACAAGGTTAAGTTTGCTTGTGTTGATGGACCAGAATTTGATGGACATTTAGTAGATTTTGACCAAGCAATGAGAAGACAAGCTATGTATAAAACTGAAGAAGGAAGAGCTAAGCTTAAGGCTGAAGAAGGAGATACACATCATGGCGGATGTGGACATTGCGGAGGTGACAAATAAGATGCAAGTAGATAGAATGAAAAGAGTTCCTGTTAGAGAACAAGAACCAAAGGTAAGAGCAACTAATTTTGAAGAAGTATGTTTAGGATATAATGAAGAAGAAGCTATGGCAGAAGCATCAAGATGCTTAAATTGTAAAAATCCTAGATGTGTAGGAAAGTGTCCAGTAAGTGTTCCAATTCCTAGATTTATAGAACAAGTTAAAAATGGAAACTTTGCAGAAGCTGCAAAGATAATTGCAGAAGCATCTGCACTTCCAGCTGTATGTGGAAGAGTTTGTCCTCAAGAAAGACAATGTGAAAGCCAATGTGTACTTGGAATAAAAGGTGAAGCTATATCAATTGGTAAGCTTGAAAGATTTGTAGCAGACTGGTCAAGAGAACATAATGTTGATTTATCAGAAACTGCTCCTAAAAATGGTAAGAAAGTTGCTGTTATAGGAAGTGGTCCTGCTGGTATTGCCTGTGCTGGTGATTTAGCAAAGCTTGGATATGATGTTACAGTATTTGAAGCATTACATGAAGCTGGTGGAGTTTTAGTTTATGGTATTCCAGAATTCAGACTTCCAAAAGATACTGTAGTTAAGAGTGAAGTTGAAAATCTTAAGAAACTTGGTGTTAAGATAGAAACTAATGTTATTATAGGAAGAACAGTTACAATAGATGAATTATTTGATGAAGAAGGATTTGAAGCTGTATTTATAGGTTCAGGAGCAGGTCTTCCAAGATTTATGGGAATAAAGGGTGAAGATGCAAATGGAGTATTCTCAGCTAATGAATTCTTAACAAGAAATAACTTAATGAAAGCATTTAAAGAAAATTATGATACACCAATTAAGGCAGGAACTAAAGTTGCTGTAGTTGGTGGAGGAAATGTTGCAATGGATGCAGCAAGAACTGCTTTAAGATTAGGTGCAGAAGTTCATATAGTTTACAGAAGAGGTGAAGAAGAACTTCCAGCAAGAGTTGAAGAAGTACATCATGCTAAAGAAGAAGGTGTAATCTTTGATGTATTAACAAACCCAACAGAAATCATTGAAGATGAAAAGGGATGGGTTAAGGGAATGAAGTGTGTTAAGATGGAACTTGGAGAACCAGATGCTTCAGGAAGAAGAAGTCCTATAGCTATTGAAGGTTCAGAATTTGTTATGGATGTTGACACAGTAATCATGTCTCTTGGTACATCACCAAACCCATTAATATCTTCTACAACAAAGGGACTTGAAGTTAACAAGAGAGGATGTATTGTTGCAACAGAAGAAACTGGAGCTTCTTCAAGAGAAGGAGTATTTGCAGGTGGAGATGCTGTAACAGGTGCAGCAACAGTTATACTTGCTATGGGAGCTGGTAAAAAGGCAGCAGCAGGAATACATGAATATCTTCAAAATAAATAATTTATAAATTTTAAGGCGAGTCTATTTAGATTCGCCTTTTTTTAATAATTTAAAGCCTATTATGTTATAATAATAAAAGAACATTTAAATGAAGTAGGTGAAGTAATGGAAAATAAATTTAAAGTGAATTTTTCAGATAATGAAGTTATAATAACAGATTTGAAAAATTTTAATATTAAACAAGTAGTTGAGTGTGGACAGTGCTTTAGATGGGAAAAGGTTAAAGAAAATGATTATATAGGAGTAGCCTTTGGAAAAGTTATAGAAGTTATACAAGAAGATGATAAATTAAGAATATTAAATTCAAATGAAGAAGACTTTAATAATATATGGAAAAAATATTTTGATTTAGAAAGAGATTATGATGAAATTAAAAAGGAATTAGCAAAGGACGAAATTCTTAGAAAAAGTGTTGAATATGGATATGGAATAAGAATATTAAATCAAGAGCCTTTTGAACTTTTAATAAGTTTTATAATATCTGCAAGAAATAATATTCCTTCAATAAAGAAAACTGTAAATAAAATAAGTGAAAAGTGGGGCACACCTATTGAGTATAAAGGAAACACATATTATGTATTTCCAACCCCAACTCAATTAAAAGATGCTACTTTAGAAGAAATACAAGAAACAAAAGCTTCCTTTAGAAGTAAATACATATTAGATACAATAGAGAAGGTTAATGCTTCAAAAAAAGGAGACGAATATGATTTAGAACATATTGCCTCTCTAGATGCAGATGAATGTCATAAAGCTTTACAAAATTTTAAAGGAGTAGGAGCTAAAGTTGCAGATTGTATAATGCTATTTTCAATGGAAAAGACTTCTGCCTTTCCAGTTGATGTTTGGGTGAAAAGAGCAATGATGCATTTTTATAATGCAGAGGAAGGCTCTTTAAATAAAATAAGAATATTTGGAAGAGATAAATTTAAAGACTTTGCAGGTTTTGCACAACAATATCTTTTCTACTATGCCAGAGAAAATAAAATAAGTGTTGATAATGAATAAGTTTTAAGGCTGTGGAGCAAATTAAGTTTTTGTGTCATAGCCTTATTTTTTATAAATAAAGAGTATTTTTTTTAAAGAATTTAAGAATATTAACTTAACAAAATGAATATTATTTATATAAAAGGCATTAAATATTAAAAAATTGCAAGAAAAAAATCTAAAATAAAGAATACTGCAATATACATTGCATAAAAATGTTCTTAATAAAAAGAGAAAAATTAAGCAATAAAGAGATAATTTTAGAAAATAAAAGAAAATGACCAATTTTACCTTTAGAATAGAAGTGTTAATATTTGAATAAAGTGGTATTAAAGGATATTATAATTATATTAGCACTCGATGAATGTGAGTGCTAACAAATAGGGATATTATAACATAAGAATATAAATTTAAAAAAATTAAGGAGGGTCTTTATAATGAACATTAAACCACTTGGAGAAAGAGTTGTAATTAAAAAATTAGAGGCAGAAGAAACTACAAAAAGCGGAATAGTCTTAACAGGTGCTGCTAAGGAAAGGCCTCAAGAAGCAGAAGTTGTAGCTGTCGGTCCAGGAGCAGTAGTGGACGGAAAAAGAGTTGAAATGGAAGTAAAAGTTGGAGATAAGGTATTATATTCTAAGTATGCAGGAACTGAAGTTAAAGTTGCTGGAGAAGAATATATGATATTAAAGCAAGAAGATATATTAGCAATAGTAGAAAAGTAGGAAATAGGAGGAGATAAAAATGGCAAAGTCATTAAAATTTGGTGAAGACGCAAGAAGAGCTATGCAAGTTGGTGTAGATAAATTAGCAGATACAGTAAAGGTTACTTTAGGACCTAAAGGAAGAAATGTAATTTTAGATAAAAAGTTTGGAACACCTTTAATTACTAATGATGGTGTTTCAATTGCAAGAGAAATTGAATTAGAAGACCCATATGAAAACATGGGAGCTCAATTAGTTAAGGAAGTAGCTACAAAGACTAATGATGTTGCTGGTGACGGTACAACTACAGCTACTCTTTTAGCACAAGCTATTATAAGAGAAGGATTAAAAAATGTTACAGCAGGAGCTAATCCTATATTAATAAGAGGCGGTATAAAGACAGCAGTAGATAAGGCTGTTGAAGAAATAAAGAAGATTTCAAAGCCAGTTGAAGGAAAAGAAGATATAGCAAGAGTTGCTTCAGTATCAGCTGCTGATGAAACAATTGGTAAGTTAATTGCAGATGCAATGGAGAAGGTTGGAAACGAAGGTGTTATCACAATAGAAGAATCTAAATCAATGGGAACTGAATTAGATGTAGTTGAAGGTATGCAATTTGATAGAGGATATGTTTCAGCTTACATGTCAACTGATTTAGAAAAGATGGTAGCAGACTTAGACAATCCTTATATCTTAATAACAGATAAGAAGATTTCTAACATACAAGAAATACTTCCATTACTAGAACAAATTGTTCAAGGTGGAAAGAAGTTATTAATAATAGCTGAAGATGTAGAAGGAGAAGCACTTCAAACTTTAGTTGTTAATAAATTAAGAGGAACATTTACATGTGTTGCTGTAAAGGCACCAGGATTTGGTGATAGAAGAAAGGAAATGCTTCAAGATATAGCTATATTAACTGGTGGTCAAGTTATATCAGATGAAGTTGGATTAGACTTAAAAGAAACAACATTAGATATGTTAGGTCAAGCAGATAGCGTTAAGGTTACTAAAGAAACAACAACAATAGTAAATGGAAAAGGTGACTCTCAAGATATAAAAGATAGAGTAAGCTTAATAAGAGCTCAAATAGATGATACTACATCTGAATTTGATAAAGAAAAATTACAAGAAAGATTAGCTAAACTTGCTGGTGGAGTTGCAGTAATAAAAGTTGGTGCTGCTACTGAAACTGAACTTAAGGAAAGAAAATTAAGAATTGAAGATGCTTTAAATGCAACTAAAGCTGCTGTTGAAGAAGGTATAGTTGCAGGAGGCGGAACTGCTTATGTAAATGTAATAAATGAAGTAAATAAAGTAACTTCAAATGTTCCTGATGAACAAGTTGGTATAAATATAATAGTAAGAGCATTAGAAGAACCAATGAGACAAATTGCAGCTAATGCAGGACTTGAAGGTTCAGTAATAATAGAAAAAGTTAAAAACAGTGAAGCTGGAGTTGGATATGATGCTTTACATGGTGAATATAAGAATATGATTAAGGCAGGAATTGTTGACCCAACTAAGGTTACAAGATCTGCACTTCAAAATGCAGCATCAGTTGCATCAACATTCTTAACAACAGAAGCTGCTGTTGCTGAAATTCCTCAAAAGGAAGCACCAATGCCAGCACCAGGTGGAATGGACGGAATGTACTAAAATTAATTTAGAAGAGGCTTATTTTTCAAGTCTCTTCTTTTTTTAATTAAATTAAAATTATAAGTATAATAAAATTTGCAATTTTTCATTCAAATTTATTGACTTTAAGAAAACTATACATTATAATAAATTTAATTTAAAACAAAAAACTCGTATATCCTCTGAATAAGGCAGGGAGTATCTACCGGAAGCCGTAAATTTCCGACTATGGGTGAATTAATATACTTAAATATTATAATATTGTAAGCTTATTAACTTCACTAATTGTAAAGTTAATGTGCTTTTTTTATACTCAAAATTCAATAAAGTTTTGCAAGAAAACATGCAAAATAAAATACATAATGAATAAAATTTTTCAAAAGGAGAATGATAGTAAATGGCAACAATTTTAAAACAAGCTTATACATTTGATGATGTATTATTAGTTCCAAACAAATCTGATGTATTACCTAGAGAGGTATCTTTAAAAACTCAACTTACAAAGAAAATAGAGTTAAATATTCCATTAATGAGTGCTGGAATGGATACAGTCACTGAATCTAAGATGGCAATTGCTATGGCTAGAGAAGGTGGAATTGGAATTATACATAAAAATATGTCTATAGAACAACAAGCTAAAGAAGTTGATAAAGTTAAGAGACAAGAAAATGGTGTTATAACTGACCCTATATTCTTAACTCCAGATCATACTCTACAAGATGCTGAAGACTTAATGGCACAATATAGAATCTCTGGTGTTCCAATAACTGTAGATGGAAAGTTAGTTGGTATATTAACAAACAGAGATACTACTTTTGAAACAGATTATTCAAAGAAGATAAGTGAAGTAATGACAAAGGACAATTTAGTTACAGCTCCTGAAAATACTTCAGTTGAAGAAGCTAAAGAATTATTAAAGAAACATAAAATAGAAAAGTTACCTTTAGTAGATAAGGATGGAAACTTAAAGGGACTTATAACAATAAAGGATATAGAAAAAACTAAAGCATATCCAAATGCAGCAAAGGATTCTAAGGGAAGATTACTTTGTGGTGCAGCAATTGGAATAACTAATGATATGTTAGATAGAGCAAAAGCTTTAGTTGAAGCTAAGGTTGATGTTGTTGTTTTAGATAGTGCACATGGACATTCAGAAGGAGTTATGAGTGCTGTTAAGAAATTAAAGGCAGCTTACCCAGAACTTCAAGTTATAGCAGGTAATGTTGCAGATGCAGGAGCTACTGAAGATTTAATAAAAGCAGGAGCAGACTGTGTAAAGGTAGGTATAGGACCAGGTTCAATATGTACAACAAGAGTTGTTGCAGGTGTTGGAGTTCCTCAATTAACAGCAGTTATGGATTGTGCAGAAGTTGGAAGAAAATATGGAATTCCAGTAATTGCAGATGGAGGACTTAAATATTCAGGAGATATAGTTAAAGCATTAGCAGCTGGAGCAAGCGTTGCAATGATGGGTTCATTATTTGCAGGATGTGAAGAAGCACCAGGAGAATTAGAAATATATCAAGGAAGAAGCTATAAGGTTTATAGAGGAATGGGTTCTTTAGCAGCTATGGCTTGTGGTTCTAAGGATAGATACTTCCAAGAAGGTGCTAAGAAATTAGTTCCAGAAGGTGTTGAAGGAAGAAAGGCATATAAGGGAGCAGTTGCTGATACAATTTACCAACTTGTTGGTGGAATAAGAGCAGGTATGGGTTACTGTGGTTCAAGAACATTAGATGAATTATTTGAAAAGGCAAGATTTGTAGTTCAAACTTCAGCAGGACTTAGAGAAAGTCATCCACATGATGTAAATATAACTAAGGAAGCACCAAACTATAGTGCAAATCAATAAAATAGAATTAAAAAATGCTCCCAACTTTATAGCTGGGAGCATAATAATATGATAATATAAAAGAGAAATATATTATTATTGGAGGAAAATATGAATAAAGAATTAATCCTTGTTTTAGACTTTGGCGGACAATATAATCAATTAATCGCTAGAAGAGTAAGAGAATGTAACGTATATTGTGAAGTTCACCCATATAATATGAGCCTTGATAAAATAAAAGAAATGAATCCAAAGGGAATCATCTTTACTGGTGGACCAAATAGTGTATATGGTGAAGATTCACCTTTATGTGATAAGGCTATATTTGAATTAGGAATACCTGTTCTTGGTATATGCTATGGTTCACAACTTATGTCACATATTCTTGGAGGAAAGGTTGCAACTGCACCAGTAAGTGAATATGGGAAAACAGAAGTTGATGTTGATGTAAATTCTAAAATATTTAAAGGAGTTTCAACAAAAACAATTTGTTGGATGAGTCATACAGATTACATAGAAAAAGCTCCTGAAGGATTTACTATAACAGCACATACACCAGTTTGTCCAGTAGCAGCAATGGAATGTGAAGAAAAGAACTTATATGCAGTTCAATTCCACCCAGAAGTTATGCATACACAAGAAGGAATGAAGATGCTTTCAAACTTTGTTTATAATGTTTGCGGATGTGTTGGAGATTGGAAAATGGATTCATTTGTTGAAACAACAATAAAACAAATCCGTGAAAAAGTAGGAAATGGTAAAGTATTATGTGCATTATCAGGTGGAGTTGATTCATCTGTAGCTGCAGTATTACTTTCAAAAGCTGTTGGAAAGCAATTAACATGTGTATTTGTTGACCATGGTCTTCTTCGTAAAAATGAAGGAGATGAAGTAGAAGCAGTATTTGGACCAAATGGACCATACAAATTAAACTTCATTCGTGTAAATGCACAAGAAAGATTCTACGAAAAACTTAAAGGTGTAGAAGAACCAGAAAAGAAGAGAAAGATTATTGGTGAAGAATTTATAAGAGTATTTGAAGAAGAAGCTAAGAAAATAGGAGCTGTAGATTACCTTGTACAAGGTACAATTTATCCAGATGTAATTGAAAGTGGACTTGGAAAATCAGCAGTTATAAAATCACACCACAATGTTGGAGGACTTCCAGATTGCGTAGACTTTAAAGAAATAATAGAGCCATTAAGACTATTATTTAAAGACGAAGTTAGAAAAGCAGGTCTTGAACTTGGAATACCAGAATACTTAGTGTACAGACAGCCATTCCCAGGACCAGGACTTGGAATAAGAATAATTGGAGAAGTAACTGCAGAAAAAGTAAGAATAGTTCAAGATGCAGATGCAATATATCGTGAAGAAATAGCAAAAGCAGGACTAGATAAGAACATAGGACAATACTTTGCAGCACTTACAAACATGAGATCAGTTGGAGTTATGGGAGACGAAAGAACATATGACTATGCAATAGCACTTCGTGCAGTAACAACAAGCGATTTCATGACAGCAGAATCAGCAGAACTTCCATGGGAAGTACTAGGAAAAGTAACAACTAGAATAGTAAATGAAGTAAACGGAGTAAACCGTGTAATGTATGATTGTACAGGTAAGCCACCAGCTACTATTGAGTTTGAATAATCTAAAAACAATGGGAAGCCAGTAAATAAAGGCTTCCTATTTTGCATTTTTTACAAAAATATAATTAATATAAATTATGGTAATCAATATATATAAAATTTATGGTGGCATATATGAAATATTTCAGAGATTATGAGTATTAGAAAAGGATAAGCTAAATTATGAATAATATAGTGAATATGTGTAATAAGTTAATTAATTATGAATATAAGGGAACAAAACCTATTGTAATTGTTGGACCAGATTGTACAGATAAAAATAAACTTAGGATATATGTAAATGGTGGTTTACTAGGAAAAATATATATAGGAAATAATGCAAAAGGAAGGTCTAAGTTAATAGATGAAAAATATGATAAATCATTTTTCAAAACAGGAAAGCTAGAGAATTTGATTGAATATGCTAAAAAGAATAGTTTGGAAAATGATATTATTGGAAGTTCAGAATATTTAGAAATGGCAATACAAGCAATTGAGAACAAATTTGCTACAAAGAGTAGAAATATTAGGACAACAGAAGATAATGAAATCATATGAAGAATTCATAAAATAAATATGGTTAAATATTATAATTATTTTGTGTTAATTCATTAAATCATTATAGACTAACACTAAAAGAAGTGTTTGTAAATTGGTATTTATATATTATTTCTAAAACTTAATAATATTATTTATGAAAATAAGATTGTAATGTTAAAAGAATAAGTTTACACTTATGATAAGAAAATTGTAGGAAGAGGTTTCAATTTAATAAAGAACATATAAATAGAACATATTATTATATATAAAAGGAGGCGTTGGATATGAACCACAAAGGTACAATAAAATTAGAAACTAATCGTTTAATACTTAGAAAATTTGTTATAGATGATGCAAAGGCAATGTATGAGAATTGGGCATCAGAGAATGAGGTTACAAAGTTTCTTACATGGGCTACCCATAGTAGCATAGAAGATACAAAGTTAATTTTGAATAATTGGATTAGTAATTATGAAAAGCTAGATTTTTATAATTGGGTCATCGAATTAAAAGAGACTGGCAAAGTAATAGGTAATATTTCTGTTGTATTGATAAAAGAGAATATAAAAGGTGCAGAACTAGGTTACTGTATGGGAACAAAATGGTGGGGAAAAGGAATAATGCCTGAAGCCGGACAAGCAGTAATTAAATATTTGTTTGAAGAAGTTGGCTTTAACAGAATATCAGCAGTTCATGATAAAAACAATCCTAAGTCTGGAAGAGTTATGCAAAAGCTTGGAATGAAATATGAAGGAACTCTTAGAAGTGCAGGATTTTGTAATCAAGGAATAATAGATGAAGTATGCTATTCAATTTTGAGAGAAGAATATGAAGATGATAAATAATAATGTTATGATAAATAAAAGTAAAATTAATTGCTAAGACCATTATAATAAGTAAGTTTTGGAGGAAAAAAATTATGGATGAAAAAAATAATCTCTATAGTCTGTTTAATAAGTATTCATATAGTGAGTTGAAAGATTTATTTAAAAATGCTAAAACAAAAGGTGAACAGGATTTTTATATGATGCTTTCAAATTTTTTATTGCAAAAAAAGCAAAGAAAGGTTATAGGTGAGTAGCATGGCAACTTATACTATTTTTGCTGGTGTTAATGGTGTTGGCAAAACTACAATGTATAAATCTATCTATTATGATGAAAATAAAGATGAGAAAAGAATTAATACTGATGAAATGGTTGCTAGTATAGGTTCTTGGCGTGATAGTAATCTTCAAATGAAGTGTGCAAGAGAGGCTGTTAAGTTGATTAGAGAATATATTAATAATGGAATATCTTTTAATCAAGAAACTACTTTAACTGGTAATAGTATAGTTAAGAATATAAGAAATGCAAAAGAAAAAGGTTTTTATATTGTAATGAACTATATTGGTGTTGAAAGTCCTGAAATTGCAAAAGAAAGAGTTAAAATAAGGGTAAGTAAGGGTGGGCATGGAATACCTGATGAGGATATAGAAAGAAGATATTATGAATCTCTTAAAAACTTACAAAGAGTTATTAATATATGTGATAAAATAAATGTATATGATAATACTACAATGTTTAATGAGATTCTAAGTATTAGAAATGGCAATATATTATGGAGAGCTAATACCATTCCAACCTGGGCGAATATAATTTTAAATATATAGTAGTGAATAATAAAATTTAGGGAGGTTTTTATATGGACTGGGAGCGAGTAGACCTTAGAGTTCCTACACCGGAATTAGAGGAAACATGGATAGAAACAAGACGAAGTGAGGAAATTTGTTTTAAAATTAATACAACAATGCCTTATACAGAGGAATATAATCAGCTTGTAAAGGAACTTTTTAAAGGAAATATAGGTGAGGGAAGTATGGTTAGGCAAGGCGTTCATATTATTATGGGTGATCATGTTAAAGTGGGAAACCATGTTTCTATAATGTACAATTTTGTATGTATGTCAAGAGGTGGAGTTGTTATTGAGGATAATGTAAGTATTGCAGCAAATACACAAATACTTACTAATAATCATGATGAAAAAGAACATAGAATACTTTTATGTAAACCTGTTGTTATAAAGAAAAATGCTTGGATTGGTGCTGGAGTGACAATTTTGCCTGGGGTAACAATTGGAGAAAATGCTATTGTTGGAGCTGCAGCAGTTGTTACAAAGGATGTTCCTGCAAATACGATTGTAGTAGGCAATCCTGCAAGAGTCATTCGTCAGGTGAAGTAAGCTTATGATTCTTTCTAATTATAATTTTAGTTATTATTCAGATGAAGAGACTTTTTTGCAAGAAAATAAAGATATACTTGAAAAGATAAATGGAATGAAAATTCAAGAAGTATATGCATTGTGGAATAATATAGATGGTAGTTGGTTTTTAGATGGACCAATGTTAATACAATTTGAACAAGGTATATTATCAGTTAAAGTAAAATCTGAAAAAGATATAGCTATTGGATGGAATGATATTGATTTAAATTCAAAACCTATATGGTTATCACAAAATGAGATTCCAGGTTGGGAAGAGGATTTAGAATGGAAAAGATATGAAAAAGTAGAAGATGCAATTGGTAGAAGGATTTTAATATCAATGACAGTAAAAGAAGAATTAACAAACAATCTTGTGGGAATACAGTTTCTTACAGAACAAGATGGTTTATTAAAATTTATAGATTCAGGTGATGAAATAGAAGGGCATTTTGTAAACTTTAAATATGAATTTTTCCATAAATTAATGAATCAATCTTTTGAAAAAAATGTGATAAAAGATTTTAAAGATGATAAGGAAACATTTGCAAATAATGTATTATGGTCTTGCTATTGGTATCCACTAGCTAATATAAAGAAAAATATTTCAATATATTTTGATAAAAGTGAAAATTGGGACAATAGTTTAAAAATAAAACAGTTAAAAAATGCATTTAAAGAATTACACATACAAGATGTAATTGTAGTACCTGAGTTTGAACCAGTATATATTACAAAGGATATATGTAAATTTATAGGTAAAAAAGATACAGAAGATGATACTTATATTTTCCCTTATCTATCAGAATGTTTCTTTTTTGACCTTACAAAAAAGTGGATGATATATGTATCTCATGAGAATACAATAACATTTGCAGGGGTAGAATTATTAGAAAGAATAATAATCCACAAGTAATTAAACTTGGATATGCAAGACTTTTAATGGTATTTTCTGCTTATATATTCAGTATGATTTATGAAAATATGTCTGGTTATCTTAGAGGATTTGGTATTTCACTTATTCCTGCAATTCTTACCATTATTGGAGTGTGTGTAGTAAGAGTTATTTGGATTTATACAATTTTTCCTCTTCATAGAACATTTTCTACAATACTTATGGCTTATCCTATTAGTCTGTCAATAACAGCTTTACTGATTTTTATTACACTTATAATATATAAACCATCTAAAAAATTAATAAAAAAATAAAATAGCATATAAAAAAACTGCCAGTAGTTTATTTACTCTGGCAGTTTAAATTTTTAATTAGCTAAGCTTTTTACAAAGCTATCATCAATCATATCTTTACAATCAAAATTATTATTATCAAATACACCTAATTTATACATAAAGTCACGTACTGTATTTTGAGTATATCCCCAGTAGCTATAATCATCAGCTTCTGTAAAAGCAGTTACAACATCATCTACAGTTGGAATTAATAATCCATTCATTTGTTCTGCAAATTCTTCCTCTGTTACTCCAAGTTGTTTACCCATAATTTTGTTTGCATCATCAGGATTTTCTTTCCAATAATCAACTGCTTCAAAGAAAGCTTTTATAACTCCAGTAACTGCATCAGGATTATTTTTAATAACAGATTTAGAAGCACCTAATACATCTGTTATTAAATTAGGGTTGTCAGCTGATGAAAATAATTCTGTACCACCTGCAGCTTTTGCTTGTGAAAAGTATGGATCCCAAATACATGCTGCATCACATTGTCCTGCTATAAATGCATTTCCTGATTCTTGAATAGACATATCTACAATATTTACATCTTTTTCAGTCATACCATTTTCATTTAATAAAGTAAGTAAAAGCATATGATCAACACTATAAATTTGAGTAGCAATTGTTTTACCAGCTAAATCAGAAATATTTTTGATATCAGATTTTGCAACAAGTCCTTCTGAACCATTTGACTTATCTGTTTCTAATACAATAGAGAATTCTCCACCTTGTGCAAATGGTGATATTGTTTCAGATGAAGCAAAGGTACAAAAATCAATTTTTCCACCTATAAAAGCATTAGTACTTTCAGTTGTTGATGAAAAGTCTTTAATTGTGACATTAACACCATTTTCTTCAAAATAACCTTTTTCTTTAGCTAAATAGAAAAACATATTTGTAGGCCAAGAGGTTGTTCCTAATGTAACTTTGGGTAATCCATTTTCATCAGAAGATGAACTACTATCATTACCACATGCACATAAACAAAGTGACATTATAACTATTAAAAATAAACTTAAAATTCTTTTCTTCATAATATTTACCTACCTTTCTTTTTTTATTATTTATTGTACATTAAGTACATTAAATCTTGAGCAATTGTTGCTGCAGCAAGTGCTGTTATTTCTCCATGGTCATATGCAGGAAGAACCTCAACTAAATCAGCAGCTACAACATTTATTCCTTTTAGTTCATATAATAATTTTCTAACTTGAGCTGAAGATGGACCTCCTATAACTGGAGTACCAGTTCCAGGTGCAGCTGATGGGTCTAAAGCATCAATATCAAAGGTTAAATAAACTGGCATATCGCAAACTATTGATTTTATTTTAGCTGCTAAATCTTTCATATCCATAAATACTGCTTCTTGAGCATAGATAATATTATAACCACACTCTGTCATTTCTGTTCTAATAAATACTTGTGCTGAATGTGATGGGTCAATACAACCTTCTGCTTGTAAATCATATGCAAAATTTGCATGTGATACATTTCCATCTGTACATGGTGTACTATCTTGATGTGAATCAAAGTGAAGTAATGCTAATTTTCCATACTTTTCACTTGCTGCTCTTACCATTCCATAAGGGATTGTATGGTCACCACCAAGGGTTAGTAATTTACATCCTGCATTTAATATTTTTTTTGCATGTTCATAAGTTTCTTCTAACATAACCTTTGTTGTATTAGCACCAACATAATATCCTACATCTCCATAATCAATAATCTTAGCTACTTGGCTAATTTTATAATCCCATGGATATGAAAAACAATTAGAAAGTTGACTCATATTACGTATAGCTCTAGGACCAAGTCTTGCTCCAGGACGATTTGTAACACCACTATCAAAAGGTACTCCCATAATAGCTATATCAACACCTTCTAAGTCTCTTGTTACTGGATATAAATTAAAGCTTGGTATTCCTCCATAATGTAAATGTTTTTGAATTTCGTATTCCATAATATATTCCTCCTATAATGCACATAACATATTTTTTAATAAAAAAGGTGCTAGAAACTGTATTTCCTAGCACCTTTGCTGTGTTTTTTAATTAACTTGTTGATATTATTATGGACTTTTTATCTTAATATTACAATGTAACTTGTGCACAAATAATTTTGTTTCTCTAGCACTAAATATTAAATGTTTATGTTAAAATCGTAATATATGAGGTGATAACAATGAATTGTGAAGACTTAATGAATATGAAACAAATTAAAGATGGTATGAAATTAATTGCTGGTGAAAAGGGCATTAGAAGAAATATTAGATGGATTTATTTTGCTGATTGTATTCAATGTTTGAAAGATGATTTTAATTTAGTTGAACTTATACATGGTGGGGAGTTAGTTATAGTAACTAATGAAAGATTAACAGATAATGATGAAAAAATTATAGATATGATAAAAGTTATGAATAAAAAAGAAATAGCAGCTTTTGTTATAAATGAGGGGCAAATATCTAAAAGAGTTAAGGATTATTGTAATGAAATAGAGTTACCCTTATATGAACTATCAGTAAATTTACATCTTATAGATTTATCTCAAATAGTATGTAAAGCTTTAGTTGAAGAAGAGAGTAATATTAATTCAAGAGAAAGAATTTTATCAACTATTTTATACTCAGAACATTTACAAGTAGAGGATGTTTTAGAACAAGCTAAATATATAGGAATTAATTTATCTGGTGAGCAGAGAATAATGGTTATGGATATAAATGAAAATAAAAACTTAGGTGAAGGTAAGTTTATGAAAATACAAGACAAGATTAAAAAAGATATGGAATCAGAAGTTAGTTTTTATGGATTAAAAAAGCTTGTAACATTATCCCAATCAAATTATATAGTAGTTCTCTTACCATTAAATATATTTAACAATGAAATATTAACTTCTATATTAAAGAAAATAATAAAAAAAGTAGAAAGTATTTATAAAATATTTCTAAAAGTAGGGGTAGGAACAGCATATGAATATATTGAAGATTTAAAAAAGAGTTATCAAGAAGCTAAAAGTGCTATAGATATATCAAATATTATGACAAATGGAGAAAAGATATATTTTTATGAAAGCCTTGGAATTTACTCACTAATAACACAAATTAATAATGGTAAGTTTCTTGATAGTTATGTAGAAAGTAAAATAGGAAAACTTATTAAAATGGATAAAATGCAAGAAGGAGACCTTTGTGATACTTTAGAAACTTATTTAGAACATAATTGTAATGCTAATGCTACATCAGAAGCTTTATTTATACATAGAAATACTATGAGATATCGTATGGATAAAATTAAAAAAATATTAGATGATGATATTAATAATATGTCTGTACTTTTAGAATTAAAACTTGCTTTTGCAATTAAACATTATAGAGATAGAAGAGATGGTTAGAAGACATTTGTTTATTGTGCATTATGCACAATAATAATTATATAATACAAACATTGTAACAAGTTGAAAATGTCAATATAATATAAGCATAAAGTACATAATAGTTAAAAGACAAGGGCGTCAAAAGTAATATTTTGACGCCCTTCTTTTTAGTTAAAATTAAAAGTTTATTTTAGAAAGGATGATAAAGTTATGAAGATGATTAAAGCTGTTATAAGACCAGAAAAATGTGATGAGGTATTAAACAAATTATGTGAATCAGGATATCGTTCTGTAACAAGATTTGGTGTTATAGGAAGAGGTAAACAAAAAGGATTAAAAGTTGAAGATGTATACTATGATGAAATTCCAAAGGAAATGCTTATGGTAGTTGTTGAAGATGAAGATGTTGATAAAGTCACTAATATAATTGTTAAAACTTCAAGAACAAATGATGAGGGAGCTTTTGGAGATGGAAAAATATTTATTTTCCCAGTAGAAACTGTTATTACAGTAAGTTCAGGAAAAAATGAATTGTAGGAGGCTATACAATGAAACAAGTTATTATTATTTTAAGACCTAATTGTTATTTTAAAACAAAGGAAGCATTAAGTGATAATCGTTTTTTTGCTATGAGTACTAAAGAAGTGTTAGGTAGAGGAAAGTCAACAGTTCATTTTACAGCAAGTGAAGATGAAACTTTAAGTATTGCAGAAAAAAATTATGAAAATACTCTTCTTGCTAAAAAAATGATTGAAATGGTTGTGCCAGATGAAGCAGTTAATGCAGTTATAGATATTGTCCTTTCTGTAAATAGTCATGGAACAGAAGGAGATGGAAAAATTTTTGTACTTCCTGTTGAGGAAAGTATTCGTATCCATACAGGTGAAAAAGGTGAGGATGCACTTATATAAAAGAAAGGTGTGTATAAAATGAGGAACTATAAAGATAGAGGAGATTTTCGATTAAGAAAAGAAATTTCAAAAAAACGCTATATGGCATCAGGAATATTAACATTTGTTATTATATTTTTAATATGGATAGTTCTTTGTGCAAGTGGAGTAGTTAAAGAAATGTTTTTGCCATCTCCAGCTAAAGTATTAAAAGATATAATTGAAACAGCAAAAGATGGAACACTTTGGGTAAATATGGGATATAGTATTTTCCGTATTACAATGGGATTTATTATAGCAAGTTTAGTAGGTATTCCACTTGGAATTTTAGCAGGAAGCTTTAAATCTTTTGAAGCTATAATTTCTCCTATATGTGAATTTATTCGTTATATGCCAGTTCCAGCCTTTGTTCCATTAGTAATGGTATGGTGTGGAATAGGAGAAGGAGCAAAAATTACTATTGTATTTTTAGGCTGCTTTTTCCAAGTAGTATTAATGATTGCAGATGATGCAAGAAGTGTACCAGATGATTTACTTTCATCTAGTTATACATTAGGAACAACAAGATGGTCTACTATCACAAAGGTATTAATTCCTGCAATGTTACCAAAGATGATGATGACATTGAGAATGATGATTGGATGGGGTTGGACTTATTTAACAGTTGCAGAACTTGTTGCTTCTAATTCAGGCTTAGGTTATTCAATATTAAAGGCACAAAGATTTTTACATACAGAAAGTATTTTTTCTGGAATATTAATAATTGGGATATTAGGATTAATCACAGATAGAATGTTTGCCTTTGCGATTAAGAAAATGTTCCCATGGGCTGAATAGAGAAGGAGGAATCAGAAATGGCAAAGAAAAAAATAGAAACAGTAGATACAACTGGCTCTCCACTTAAGGCTCATGTTGCTAGTAGTAAAATTCTTGCAGAACATATAGATAAAATATATACATCTGGCAAGAAAAGCACAAAAGCTATAGAAGATGCATCTATAGACATTCAGGATAATGATTTTGTTTGTATTGTAGGTCCATCTGGATGTGGTAAATCTACACTTTTAAGAATGTTAGCTGGATTGGATTTTCCTACAAATGGAAATATCATAGTAAATGATAGAAAGGTTACAGGGCCTGGTCCAGATAGAGGAATGGTTTTCCAAACTTACACCCTTTTCCCTTGGATGAGTGTAGAGGATAATATAAAGTTTGGTTTAAAATTAAAGAATATGCCAAAAGATAAACAGGAAGAAATAGCTAAGCGATATTTAAAAATAATAGGACTTGAAAAGTTTGCAAAGTCATATCCTAAAGAATTATCAGGAGGGATGAAGCAAAGAGTTGCTATAGCAAGAGCCTTAGCAAATCAGCCAGAAGTACTTCTTATGGATGAACCTTTTGGGGCATTAGACCCACATACAAAATCTATGATGCAACTTTTAATGCGTGAAATATGGGAAAAAGAACATCCTACAGTTGTCTTTATAACACATGATATTGATGAGGCAGTATTTTTAGCTAATAAGATTTATGTAATGTCAGCAAGACCTGGAAAGATTATGAAGGAAGTAAATGTATATTTACCACATAAACGTACATTAGAATTAAAGGATTCTACTGAATTTATAAAAATCAGAAAAGATATAAATTCTTTACTATATTCATCAAATAAAAATGTGGAATAAAAAAATAGTATTTATTATAAGCAGTAAGAAAGAAGGTATAGTATGAGTATAAATAGAATAGTGTGTACAAAAACTTCTTATTTTGGAGAGTTTGCAAGAAATGAAATAAAAACTGAAATAGAAAAATATCATTTTAAAAAGGCTTTTCTAGTTTCAGATAAAGATTTAGAAAAGTGTGGAGTAGTTTTAAAGATAGAGAAAGTTTTAAAAGAAAATAATATACCCTATAAATTAGATTTAGAAGTTAAACCTAATCCTACAATTGAAAATGTCCGTTATGGTTTAGAACTTTTTAAAAAAAGCAATGCTGATTTTATTATAGCAGTAGGAGGAGGTTCTGTAATAGATACAGCAAAGGCAATTGCAGTTATAGCAAATAATCCTGAAAATGAAGATGTAGTTTCGTTAGAAGGAGTGGATAAAAGTAAAAATCAAGCTATTCCCATAATTGCAGTACCTACAACAGCAGGAACTGGTTCTGAAACCACAATGGATTATGTTATTACAAATACAAAAGAAAAAAGAAAGATGGCTTGTATGGATTCTAAGGTTATTCCTATTGCAGCTATTCTTGATACAGAAATTATGTCTTCCTTACCATTAAAGTTAACAGCAGCAACAGCTATGGATGCCTTAACCCATGCTATAGAATCTTATTTATCTAAAGGAGCATTCTCTTTTTCAGAAATGCTTTCATTAAAAGCAGTAAGCTTAATTTCAGAAAACTTTCTAAAGGTTCTTAAAAATCCAAATGATTATGAAGTACGTAAACAATTAGCAATTGCTCAATATATAGCAGGAATGAGTTTCACTAATGTAGGCCTTGGTATTGTTCATTCTATGGCACATCCATTAAGTGCGTTTTATGATATACCTCATGGTGTAGCAAATGCATTAATTTTACCCTATGTATTAGAATTTAATGCTGATGTATGTAAAGAGAAGATTATTGAATTATCTTATGCATTTGATAAAGATTTTGATTCAAAGGGAGATTGGCAAAAGGCAGCTAAGCATTGTTGTGAAATAATAAGTTCATTTAATAAAGCAGCAGGGTTACCTGAGGTGTTATCAGAAATTGGAGTAAAAGAAGAAGATTATGATGCTTTAGCACAATCTGCTTTTACTGATGCTGCAACAGCTGATAATCCAAAGGAAGTTAATGTAGAAACATTTAAAAATTTATACAAAAGTATGTATAAAATATAGAATGAAGAATTAAATGATTTTCACCAGATGATATAGCTAAATGGATTCCTACAGAAGTATAAAAAAATAAATAATATTTTTTATTTGTGGATAATCTTTATTTATTAGAAAAAATATGTTATTATTAATTTGTTCATTAATAGTTTGAAGTTTTTTTAATTTATGGAGGTATGATAAATGAAAAATATAACTAAGGATATAATTTATGTAGGTGTAAATGACCATAAGGTTGATTTATTTGAAGGACAATATGATGTACCAAATGGTATGGCTTATAATTCATATGTAGTATTAGATGAAAAGGTAACAGTATTTGATACAGTTGATGCAAATTTTAATGATGAATGGCTTGAAAATGTTCATAAAGCTTTAGATGGAAGAAAGCCAGATTATCTTGTTGTTCAACATATGGAACCAGACCATTCAGCTAATATTTTTAATTTTGCAAAGGTATATCCAGATGCAAAGATTGTTGCAAATACAAAGACTTTTGTAATGATGAAACAATTCTTTGGAACAGATTTTTCAGATAGACAAATAGTTGTTAAAGATGGAGAATCTTTATGTACTGGTAAGCATACATTTACATTTGTCTTTGCACCAATGGTTCATTGGCCAGAAGTTATGGTTACATATGATAGCTTTGATAAGGTATTATTCTCAGCAGATGGCTTTGGTAAGTTTGGAGCTCTTGATGTAGAAGAAGATTGGGCAGACGAAGCAAGAAGATATTATATTGGAATAGTAGGTAAATATGGAAAGCCAGTTCAAGCATTATTAAAGAAAGCATCAGCTCTTGATATTCAAATAATTTGTCCACTTCATGGACCTATACTTACTGAAAATCTTGGATATTATTTAAATCTTTATAACATATGGTCATCATATGCAGTAGAAGATGATGGAATAGTTTTAGCTTATACGTCAGTTTATGGAAATACAAAGAAAGCAGTAGAACTTTTAGCTGAAGAATTAAAGAAGTTAGGTTGTAAAAATGTAATTGTTAATGACCTTGCAAGATGTGATATGTCAAAAGCAGTTGCTGATGCATTTAGATATGGTAAGCTTGTTCTTGCTACATTAACATATAATGGTGATGTATTCCCATTTATGAGAGATTTTATAGACCATCTTACAGAAAGAAACTATCAAAATCGTACAATTGGTTTAATTGAAAATGGTTCATGGGCTCCTACAGCAGCAAAGGTTATGAAAGCTAAATTTGAAAAGAGTAGTAATATTAACTTTACAGATACAGTTGTTACAATAAAATCAGCTGTTGATGATGTAGCTAAAGAGTCTATAAAGAAACTTGCACAAGAAATTTACAATGCTTAATTAAATATATTATCATAAAAATAAACTACCTTATTAAAAGATTTTAAATAATATATATCATTTAAAAATCCTTATTTAAGGTAGTATTTTTATACAATTAATTTTCAATAAATTGTATAAAATAAAAAATAAATAAATAAAAGAAAAATATTGACAAACACACTTAAAGAAATATAATAAAATTATAAAAGCTATACAAAACTACAATGTAAAGGTATTCAAAAAAGGGGGATAATAATGAAAAAACTATTGTTAGGATTGCTAATAACAGCTTCTTTAGTAGGGACAGGTATTGGAGCACAATATAAAATACCTTCAGCAAAGACATCTATAAAAGCAGAAGCAGCCGAAAAAGGAGTAACTATATATTTTAAGTGTGAATCAGGAACTCCAAGCATATATTATTGGAATTCAAATCCTAAAAATTTAGAAGTAGAGTTTCCAGGAGTAGAAATGGAACTTGATAGTACACAAACAGGTGGAAATTGGTATAAAGCAACTTTTTCTGATGTAACAAAAATTAATATGTTGTTTAGTGTAAACGGAGTACAAACAGCAGATTTAACAAGAAAGACAGGAACATGGTGGTATAAAGATAATAAGTGGTATAATAAAAATCCAGAAGACAATTCTCAAGGTGGCGGAGGAGAAGCCTTAGGTGGAGATTTTAGAGATGAAACTATATATTTTGTTATGACAACAAGATTCTATGATGGAGATTCTTCTAACAATGTTCATTGTTGGGATGATAAAAAAGCAGGAAATCCAGATTCAGACCCAGCTTGGAGAGGAGATTTTAAGGGGCTTATAGAAAAGCTTGATTATATTAAAGCTATGGGATTTTCAGCAATATGGATAACTCCAGTAGTAAAGAATATGAGTGCATATGATTATCATGGATACCATGCAGTTAATTTTAATGAAGTAGATCCAAGATATGAAAGTGAAGGGGCAACTTATCAAGATTTAATTAATGCAGCTCATGCTAAAGGATTAAAAATAATTCAAGATGTAGTATTTAATCATACTTCTAATAATGGTGAAGAAAATTTATTTCCACTAGTAACTAAAACTGGAGGAGAGGATACTTTTGAAAATGCCAAGAGAATTGATGGAAGTGTGTTACCAGAAAATTATGATTCATTAGATTCTGGCGCTAAGCATACAGCTAGATATGAAGCAATGAAAGGTTCAGGAGACCCTAATAATATTTATCATCATCAAGATGGAATAGATTATGAAGGTTTTACAGCAACTACAGGACAGTTTGCTGATGATTGTGTTGACTTAAATACAGAAAATCCAACAGTTTATAACTACTTAATAGATGCATATACAAAATATATAAAAATGGGTGTTGATGCATTTAGAGTAGATACAGTTAAGCATATTTCAAGATTAACATTTAATGAAACTTTCTTACCAGCATTTATGAAAGCAGGTGGAGATGATTTTTACATGTTTGGAGAATGTGCTGCAAGAGTTAATGAAGTATGGAATCGTGGAGTACCTCCAGTTTCCTCCCAATTCTATACTTGGAAAGAAGAAAAGGATTATGGATGGTCAGATACAGATGCTTTATCTAATTGTAAAGCAACAGAAAATCAATATAAAGATAATACAAATGTAGCAACTCAAAGAACATCAAATAATGCTTTCTTAAATGGAAATGAATATCATACACCAGACTATAGTCAAAGATCTCATTTAGATATGATTGATTTTACAATGCATTGGAACTTTGATTATGCACGTAATGCATTCCAAAAAGGTTTAGAAGAAGATAAATATTATAATGATTCAACATGGAATGTTGTTTATGTTGATTCTCATGACTATGGTCCAAATACTGACGATAGATATGATGGTGGAACTGATAACTGGGCAGAAAATTTAGACCTTATGTTTACATTTAGAGGAATACCATGTTTATATTATGGTAGTGAAGTAGAATTCCAAAAAGGAAAGAAAATAGATTATGGTAATACTGCACCATTAAGTACAAGTGGAAGAGCATATTTTGGAGATTACCTAGAAGGTTCTGTTGATGTAACAGATTATGGTGAATATTCAAATGCAACAGGAACAATGGCAGAAACATTAAATTCTACATTATCTAAGCATATACAAAGACTTAATAAGATAAGAAGAGCTGTGCCAGCATTAAGTAAGGGACAATATTCAACTGAAGGAATTTCAGGAGATGCTATGGCATATAAGAAACGTTATACAGGAAATGGAGTAGACAGCTTTGCTTGTGTAGCAATAAGTGGTTCTGCAACATTTACAGGAATACCAGCAGGAACTTATACAGATGCTATTACAGGTAAAACTATTCAATGTAATGGAACATTAACAACAGATTCTGTTGGAAAAGGAAACATGAGAGTCTATGTTCTTAATGGACCAGGCAAGATTGGTGAAGATGGAGAATATTTAAAATAGAATATTAAAAATAAAAAAAGACTATTGCAAAAAACATGAATATAGTAATTTATTTTTAAAAATTACTATATTTAGGATAAAATGTTTAATTTGCAATAGTTTTTTTAAATAATTATAACAAAAATAAATTATTTACAAGAAAAATATTGATAAAATTAAGAAAACAATTATAATAAAAGTATACATAAAAAATAAACCAATGAATGTAATGGTATTCATTGAATGGGGGAACGAGATGAGAATGAAAAAACTATTATTAGGATTGTTAATAACAACTTCTCTAGTAGGGACAGGTATTGGAGCACAATATAAAATACCTTCAGCAAAGACATCTATAAAAGCAGAAGCAGCTGAAAAGGGCGTAACTGTTTATTTTAAGTGTGAATCAGGTACTCCTAATATATATTACTGGAATTCGAATCCTAAGAATTTAGAAGTAGAATTTCCAGGAGTGGAAATGGAACTTGATAGTACTCAAAAAGGTGGAAATTGGTATAAAGCAACTTTTTCTGATGTAACAAAAATCAATATGCTATTTAGTGTAAATGGGGTACAAACAGCAGATTTAACAAGAAAAACAGGAACATGGTGGTATAAAGATAATAAATGGTACAATAAAAATCCAGAAGACAATGGAAGTGGCAATACCACTACAGGGGAACAATTAGGTGGAGACTTAAGAGATGATTCTATATATTTTGTTATGACAACAAGATTTTATGATGGTGATACTTCTAATAATGTTCATTGTTGGGAGGATACAAAAGCTAAAAATCCAGATTCAGACCCAGCTTGGAGAGGAGATTTCCAAGGACTTATAGACAAGCTTGATTATATTAAAGCAATGGGATTTTCAGCAATATGGATAACTCCAGTTGTAGAAAATGCTTCAGGATATGATTATCATGGATATCATGCTCTAAATTTCATGAAGGTAGATCCAAGATATGAAAGTGAAGGGGCAACATATCAAGATTTAATAGATGCAGCTCATGCTAAGGGATTAAAAATAATACAAGACGTTGTATTTAACCATACAGGTAACTTTGGAGAATCAAATTTATTCCCAATGTTTGAAAAGGATGAAAGTAATTTAGGTTCTTCAGATTGCATGGAAGAGGTATCAAATTCAGGATTACCTTCAAATTATAGTTCATTAAATCCAGATGCACAATATCAAGCAAGACTATCTCGTATGAAGGAAGATGCTAATGATACAAATAATATTTATCATCACGAAAAGTCATTACAATGGGAATCTTATTTAGAACAAACTGGTCAAATTGCAGGTGACTGTGTAGATTTAAATACAGAAAACCCAGAGGTTTCTAAATATTTAGTTGATGCATATACTAAATACATAAATATGGGGGTAGATGGATTTAGAATAGATACAGTTAAACATATTTCAAGACTTACTTGGAATAATGATTTATTACCACAACTTCAAGCAGCTGGTGGAGATGATTTTACAATGTTTGGAGAAGTTTGTACAAGAGTAAGAAGTGTTTGGAACAGAGATATTCCAGCATTATCAGCACCTTTCTTTACATGGAAAGAAACTGAAAGTTACCCTTGGGGAGATACTAAAACAAATGAAGCAAGCACTAAAAAACATTATCAAGATCACTCAAATGTAAGTAATGAACCTACATCTACTAATGCTTTCTTAAATGGAAATGATTATCATACTCCTGATAGAAGTCAATTCTCAGGAATGAATGTTATTGACTTCCCAATGCATTGGGCATTTAGAAATGCATATGATGCATTTAGTACAGCCCTTGGTGGAGACCAATATTATAATGATGCAACATGGAATGTAACTTATGTAGATTCTCATGACTATGCACCAGATGGAGCACCTGAAAATCAAAGATTTGCAGGAGATCAAGATACTTGGGCAGAAAACTTAAATTTAATGTTTACATTTAGGGGAATCCCTTGTATATACTATGGTAGTGAAATAGAATTCCAAAAAGGAAAACCAATAGATGTTGGACCTAATGCACCATTAAGTGAAACAGGAAGAGCTTATTTTGGAGATAATATAGAAGGTTCAGTTGATGTAACAGATTTTGCTGAATATTCAAATGCAACAGGAACAATGGCAGAAACATTAAATTATCCATTAGCTAAGCATATTCAAAGACTTAACTTAATAAGAAGACAAATTCCTGCTTTAAGAAAAGGTCAATACTCAACTGAAGGTGTTTCAGGAAGTGGAATGGCATTTAAGAGACGTTACACAGCAAATGGAGAAGATAGTTTTGTATGTGTTTCTATAAGTGGTTCTGCAACATTTACAGGAATACCAGCTGGAACTTACACAGAAGTTATTACAGGTAAAACTATTCAATGTAATGGAACATTAACAACAGATTCTGTTGGAAAAGGAAATATGAGAGTTTATGTTCTTAATGGACCAGGTAAGATTGGTGAAGATGGAACATATTTAAAGTAATATAATAAATAAAAACTGCTTTAAGAATTTGTTTTAAAGCAGTTTTTGTTTTGCAAAAAATCATAGATATTAATAAATTATATGTGGTTTGTTTAGTTAATAAGGTTTAATTTGTGAATATATATAAAAATTTTTTGAATTGGTAAATTCACTTGTATTTTCTGTATTAGAATGATAAACTTTTAGATAAAGAGTAAAAAAAAGTCTTTAATAAAAACATAATATATTTTTTCGGAGGTAATAATTGTGAAAAAATTATCATTAGATTTAAGCAAAACAGCATCTTTTGTTAATGAACATGAGATAGCTTACATGGAAGAAATGGTAAAATCAGCTCATGAAAAATTACATAATGGTACTGGAGCTGGAAGTGACTTTTTAGGATGGGTTGACCTACCTGTAAATTATGATAAGGATGAATTTGCAAGAATTCAAAAGGCAGCTGAAAAAATAAAGAGCGATTCAGATGTTTTAGTTGTTATAGGAATTGGTGGTTCTTATTTAGGTGCAAGAGCTGCTATAGAAATGCTTACTAGCTCATTCCATAATACATTAGATTCAGATAAGAGAAAAGCACCAAAAATATTCTTTGTAGGAAACAACATAAGCTCAACTTATATGGCAGACTTACTAGAAGCAATAGAAGGAAAGGATGTTTCAGTAAATGTTATATCTAAATCAGGAACAACTACTGAACCTGCTATAGCATTTAGAATATTTAAAGATTACTTAGAAAAGAAATATGGAAAAGAAGAAGCTAAAAATAGAATATATGCAACTACTGATAAAGCAAAGGGAGCTTTAAAAACATTAGCAGATGCAGAAGGATATGAAACTTTCGTAGTTCCAGACGATGTTGGAGGAAGATTCTCAGTTCTTACACCAGTTGGATTACTTCCAATTGCAGCAGCAGGAATTGATATAGCAGAAATGATGCAAGGTGCAGCAGATGCTAGAGAAGAATATGCTAATCCATCATTACAAGAAAATGATGCTTACAAATATGCAGCAATAAGAAACATTTTATACAATAAGGGAAAATCTATAGAAATGCTAGTTAACTATGAACCAGCATTAATATCATTCAATGAATGGTGGAAACAATTATATGGAGAATCAGAAGGTAAAGACAATAAGGGATTATTCCCAGCAGCTGCAAGCTTCTCAATGGATCTTCATTCAATGGGTCAATACATTCAAGAAGGAAGAAGAGACCTTTTTGAAACAGTAATAAATGTGGAAGCTCCAAGAAAGAAAGTTACAATAGAAGCAAATGAAGAAAATCTTGATGGATTAAACTTCCTTGCTGGAAAAGATATGGATTATGTAAATAAGAAGGCATGCCAAGGAACATTACTTGCTCACAATGATGGAGGAGTTCCTAACATAGTTGTTAATGTACCAGAATTAACTCCATATTATTTTGGACAAATGGTTTACTTCTTTGAAAAGGCTTGTGGAATTAGTGGATACTTACTAGGAATAAATCCATTTAACCAACCAGGTGTTGAAGCATATAAGAAGAATATGTTTGCTTTACTTGGAAAGCCAGGATATGAAGATATGAAAGAAGCTCTAGAAAAGAGACTATAATTATAATTTTAAAATAGCTTAGGAGATACTTTTAAAGTATCTCCTATTATTTTTGACTTTTTTTATAAAAATAAGTGAGAATTTAAAATTATATTTAGAGATTTTATAGAAAACAAAAATGTAAAAGTATATAGATTAATATTACATAATATGGTAAAATATCTTAAAAGAGGTAATGAGGTGAGAGAGTTGGAAGAGCTACAGATAATTTGTGATAAAGATAGTCCACAAACTTTAAATCAGGAAATTTTAATTAAAGCTGTTTATAGTGGAAAAGAGAAAATAGAGTATAAGTTTATAATTGGTAATGATGGGGTGTGGAATACGGTTCAAGACTTTTCTGAAATAAGTACTTATAGATGGACTCCTAAAAATGAAGGTAATTATATAATAATGGTACAAGGAAAACAAGCTGATTCCAGAAAATCATTTCATTGTATAGTTAAAAAAGAGTATGTTATAAAAGAAAAAAAGAATGATAGGTTAATTGAAGATATAATAGTTTCAAATGAATCTATTACAGTTGGGGAAAAATTAGAAGTAGAGGTTATAGGAAGTGAAAAACCTTTATTGTTTAGATTTTGGCATAAAAAAAATAATAAGGATTGGGAAATTATAAAAGATTATTCTATGGATAATAAACTTTTATATACAGTAAATAATGAAGGAAAACAGGATATACTTATTGAGTGTAAAAGAGTTGATTCAACAGAGGTATTTGATGAATTTTCTACAATTACATTTAAAGCAAAAGCACCTAATCAAATAGAAATATCTAACTTTAAATGTCTTACTAAAAATTTATTAGTTAATGAAGAATTAATATTTAAGGTTGAAGCTACTATTGGAGATAAAAGAAGTCTTTTATATAAATTTTTAAAGGTGAATAAAGAGGGAAAAGCTATATGTATACAGGATTATTCCTCAAAAAATGTGGTTTCTTTTAAAGAAAGTGAAGCAGGAGAATATAAACTTCTTTGTATGGTAAGGGATATATTATCTGTTGCAGAATATGATGATAGAGCCCTTATGGTATATAAGGTAAAGCCTTATGTAAATGTAAAAATTAATAATTTTATTACAGATATGAGTTCCCCACAAATAAATGGAACTAAGATAAAACTAAAGGCAGAGGCAGAAGGTGGTATAGAATTATTTTATAGATATATAATTGAAGGTCCTTTAGCTTATGATTCAGGCTATATAAAAGAAAGTAGTTATGATTGGACTCCAAATCTTGAGGGGGATTATATATTAACATTAATGTGTAAAGATAAGTCCTTTAAAGGGGAATGTGAAGAAAGAAGAATTATAAAGTTTACTATTGATAAAAAAGCAGATAAACCAGTAAAATTAGTGGATATTGTAGTTGATAATGAAAATAAAATATTAGTTGGTCAACCAGTTAATATAAAGGTATTAGCAGAGGGAGGGGTTAAACTTAAATATTCTTTTATAATTTATTGTAATGAAAAAGAAAAAGAGGTAGTTCCTTTTGGTTATTCAAATTGGCTTAACTTTACCCCAGATGAAAAGGGAGAATATAAGGTTGAAATTAAGGTTAAAGATAAGTATACTACTAAAGAGTATGATAGCCATACAATTTTATATCTAAAAGCTAAAGAATATATTCCAGGGGAAATAGATTATGTTTTATTGCCAAATAAGAATAATTATTTAATTGATGATATAATAGATACAGAGGTTATTGTGCAAAATACTAAAAATGTTCTTATAAGATATGTAACTAAAATAAATGGTTATGAAGTAGAGGATACAGGATTTATAAATAATAAAAAGCTTCAAATTAATCCTAAATGTTCTGGAAAGTATACTATTGATATATATGCAAAGAATGTGAAATGTGAAGGAGAATATGATAGCAAGAAAAAAATATCCTTTTATGTTCTTGAAAGAGCACCTATAATAAATACAAAGATTACTTTAGATAAAGATGTTGTAAATGTAAATAAGGAAATAACCTTTATTGCAGAAAGTAATGGAGGAAAGGAAGTATGCTATGAATTTTATATTATGGAAAATGATAATTGGGTAAAGGTTCAAAGTTATAGTAGAAAAAATAGATATACATTTATACCATTTTTAAAAGGAAACTATAAAATTATGGTTCTTGCTAAAAGTTTTTATAAAAAGGTAAGTTATGAAGATTATTATGAAAGTAGTTTTCAAGTAGTATAGTGCAGAAAATAAAAAGTAGGAGTTGTTAAGTTAGTGGAACGAGTAGATAAAATTATTTCAAATTTAGGGTACGGAAGTAGAAAAGAAATTAAGCAACTAGCAAGAAAGGGGCTTATAGAAGTTGATGGAGAGATAATAAAAGATAGTGGTTTTTCAGTAGACCCAGAAAAATCAGTTATAAAGGTAAATGGAGAGGAAATATTTTATAGAAAATATATTTATTTAATGATGAATAAGCCAGATGGAGTTGTTTCAGCTACTTTTGATAACAGAGATGAAACAGTTATTGATTTATTAGAAATTGACCATCAAGCATTTCAACCCTTTCCTGTAGGAAGACTTGATAAAGATACTGTAGGATTATTATTTCTAACTAATGATGGAGAGTTAAATCATAGACTAATATCTCCTAAGTGGCATGTGGATAAAGTTTATTATGCTAAAATAGATAAGCCAGTTGGAGAAAGGGATATTAAAGCTTTTAAAGCTGGAATAAAGCTAGATGATGGATATGTGTGTAAAGAAGGTAAGCTTGAAATATTAAATTCAACAGAAGAAGGTTCTGAAGTTTTAGTAACTATTCAAGAAGGAAAATTTCATCAAGTAAAAAGAATGTTTCAATCTTTAGGAAAGGAAGTTGTATATTTAAAAAGAATACAATTTGGAGGAATTTCTTTAGATGAAGATTTAGAAGAGGGTGAATATAGAGAACTTACAGATGAAGAAATTGCTTTACTAAAAAGTTATTAAATTAAAAAAAGGAAGTATTTCTAATTTAAAATTATTGCAATTTTAGACTTTATACCCTATAATACAAGTTGCAAGGATAAATAAAAGGATAAATTGTCCCCACTTTATTTATTGCTTATTGCTAGAACACAGTCTCGCCCCAAGGACTGTGTTTTTTGTATATATGAATATATGGAAAAAAAGTTGATAATAATTTTTAGAACATATATAATTATTAGAGTTAATAAAATAATTTTATTTTGAATTTCAATAGAGAATATAATTCTTTTGTTCTTTTAAGAATAAAGGATTTTTTTATGCAATGCTAAAATAATAAATAAGGAATGGTGAAAAGATGAGTTTTGAAAAGTTAGCTGATATTATGTTTCCTAATGTGGATAAAGAAAAAGAATATTATTTAGAAAAATATCCTAAGAGAAACTTAAAAGAAGGAGCAAGAGTTACTAGATATGCACCAAGTCCAACAGGATTTCAACATATAGGTGGAGTTTTTGCAGCTTTAATAAATGAAAGATTAGCAAGCCAAAGTGAAGGAGTATTTTACTTAAGAATAGAAGACACAGACCAAAAAAGAGAAGTTAAAGGTGCTATTGAAGATACAATAGCAACAATGAATAACTTTGGTATGAACTTTAATGAAGGAATGACAGGGGAAGAAAGTGAAATTGGAGCATATGGTCCATATAAGCAAAGTTTAAGAAGAGAAATATATAAAACTTTTGCTAAGGATTTAGTTAAAAAAGGTTTAGCATATCCTTGTTTTTGTACAGCTGAAGAATTAAATGCTGTTAGAGAAAAGCAAATGGCAGAGAAAGTTACTCCAGGATATCATGGAGAATATGCAACATGTAGAAATATTTCTTCAGAGGATGCAATAAAGAGAATAGAAAATGGAGAAAGCTATATAGTAAGATTAAAATCACCTGGAAATCCAGAAAACAGAGTAGAATTTCATGATTTAATAAAGGGAGATATTTCATTCCCAGAAAATGACCAAGATATAGTAATAATAAAATCTGATGGACTTCCTACATATCACTTTGCCCATGCTATTGATGATGCTTTAATGCATACAACAGATGTTATAAGAGGAGAAGAGTGGCTTTCATCTTTACCAATACATTTACAATTATTTAGCATGTTAGGATTTGAAACTCCAAATTATGCTCATATTCCAAATGTAATGAAAATAGAAGAAGGTACTAATAAAAAGAGAAAGCTTAGTAAGAGAAAGGACCCAGAAAGTGCTGTAAGCTACTATAAAGAAGAAGGATATCCAATGGTATCTGTTATTGAATATTTATTAAATATTATAAACTCAACTTATGAAGAGTGGAGAGAAGAAAATCCAGATAAGGATTATCATGAATTCCCTGTTTCTTTAGATAAGATGAGTAAAAGTGGAGCCTTATTTGATATTTTAAAACTTAATGATGTAAGTAAAAATGTTATATCAAAAATTAAAGCAGTAGATGTGTATAATTACTATGTTAATTGGTCTAAAGAATTTGACACAGAAATGTATGAATTAGTTACTAAAAATGAAGCTATGATGAAGGAAGTATTTAACATAGATAAAGAAGGGCCTAAGCCAAGAAAAGACTTTGCTAAGTGGAGTGATGTAAGAGAAAAAATATTCTATTTCTTTGATGAATTATTTGATAAAGATGAAAATATAGAATTACCAAAAACATTAGAACTAGAAGAAGCAAAGAGAGTTATAGAAGCTTATGAAAAAGCTTATAACTTTAACACAGACCAAGAAACTTGGTTTAATGAATTAAAAGCAGTAGCAGTAGAACTTGGCTATGCAACAGATAGAAAGAAATATAAGAAAAACCCAGAAGAATATAAGGGAATGGTTTCAGATGTGGCAGGAGCTGTAAGAGCAGCTTTAACTCACAGAGCAAATACACCAGATTTATATACAATAATGCAAATAATGGGTGAAGAAAAGGTTAGAGAAAGATTTAAGAAATTTATTTAATAAAACTTTAAAAGGCATATAGATAATCAGTAATGATTAATCTATATGCCTTATTATATTTATAATAAAGTTAAGATTATTTTATAGTTTAAAAGAACTCTTTAATGAAACTATTCTATTAAGTACAAGATGGTCTTTAGTTGAATCTTTAGGGTCAACATTAAAGTATCCATTTCTAACTAATTGATATTTTGTATTTCCTTTAGCTTCTTTTAAATCTGCTTCTACATATCCATTACAAACAGTTAAAGAATTTGGATTTATTTGGTCTAAGAAATCCTTTCCTTTATTTTCTTCCACATCATCAAGAATTAATGGTTCATAAAGTCTAAATTCTGCAGGAACTGCATTATTTGCATCTACCCAGTGAATTGTTCCTTTAACTTTTCTTCCAGTAAATCCGCTTCCACTCTTAGTTTCTGGGTCATAAGTACAATGAATTTCTAATACATTTCCCTCTTCATCTTTTATAACATCAGTACATTTTACAAAGTAAGCACCTCTAAGTCTTACTTCATTTCCTGGGAAAAGTCTAAAATATTTCTTTGGTGGATTTTCCATAAAATCTTCTCTTTCAATGTATAATTCTCTAGAGAAAGTAACATTTTTAGTTCCTGCTTCTTTATCATTAGGATTCTTTTCAACAGGAAGTAATTCACTTTGTCCTTCTGGATAGTTAGTTATAACAAGTTTTAATGGATTTATAACAGCCATAGCTCTTTCAGAAGATATATTTAAATCTTCTCTTATAAAATATTCAAGCATTTGTTCATCAACAGTTGATGCAGATTTTGCAACTCCTATTTCACTACAGAAGTTTCTTATAGATTTTGGAGTATAGCCTCTTCTTCTAAGTCCTGCAATAGTAGGCATTCTTGGGTCATCCCAACCATCAACAATTTTATTATCAACAAGAAGCTTAAGTTTTCTCTTACTCATAACTGTATTTGTAATATTTAATCTTGCAAATTCATATTGTCTTGGAACATTTTCCATTTCGCATTCTTTTACAATCCAGTCATAAAGAGGTCTATGGTCTTCAAATTCTAAAGTACATATTGAATGAGTTACTCCTTCAATAGCATCTTCTAATGGATGAGCAAAGTCATACATTGGATAAATACACCACTTATCGCCTGTGTTATGGTGAGTTGAATGAGCAATTCTATATATTATAGGGTCTCTCATATTTATATTAGGAGAAGACATATCTATTTTAGCTCTAAGAACCTTTTCTCCATCTTTAAATTCGCCATTTCTCATTCTTTCAAAAAGATTTAAATTTTCTTCAACAGTTCTATTTCTATAAGGACTGTCTTTACCAGGTTCTGTTAATGACCCTCTATATTCTTTTATTTCATCAGCTGTTAAGTCACAAACATAAGCTTTTCCTTTTTTTATAAGAAGAATAGCTTTTTCATACATTGTATCAAAATAGTTAGATGCAAAGAAAAGGTTATCCCAGTCAAAACCAAGCCATTTAACATCTTCTTTTATAGATTCAACATATTCTGTATCTTCTTTAATAGGATTTGTATCATCAAATCTTAAATTAGTTTTTCCATTAAATTCATCAGCAAGTGAAAAATTTAAACATATAGATTTTGCATGACCAATATGTAGATAACCATTTGGTTCAGGTGGAAAACGAGTTATAACCTCAGAAGTTCTTCCACTTTCTAAGTCATCTATAATTATGTTTCTAATAAAATTAGAAGAATTGTTTTCAGTTGACATATTAAATTTCCTCCTTAAAAGTAAAAAAATTAAGTCTGCTAAGATAAATATAGTAAATTATATTTATACTTACAATTATATTTAATTTTAATCTAATATAAAAAAAAAATAAAGAGTTAATATTTTTTAAGCTGTTAGAGTTTCATCATTTATAAAAATGTTATTAACAAAACCTTTAAAGATTAATTCTTTATTTTCAATAATCATTAAATCCATAGGACGAGTAAGGCCTATAGCTTTAGAACTATGCCAAATATCACTTTTTTCTAAAAGCATAGTTACAAATTGAGAACAAAAGTAATGTCTTTTTCTTTCAAATGGTTTATCTAAAAGAAGGAAAATTAATCCAAGGAAGTTATATCTAAAGGTCATATCTGAATAAACAAATTTATCTAGTTCTTTTTTTAGCCTATTTAATTGTTCAAATGTTACTGGTATTTTATAAATTGAACAAGATGATGATAGACATTTTTTATATACTCCAGCATTAAGACTTTCAATTGTAAAGCCACCAGAAAAAGGATTGTTAGGATTAACTCTACCAAAGGTATATAAAGAATTAAATTTATCATCAAAACTTAAAGCAACATGAGTATATGGACTTTTTGTAATAATACTTATTAAATTAGAAAGCCATGTACCTGTTTTAGAAAATATAAGGTATATATATTTTGTTTCCAATATTAATTATTCCTCCATGAATTCGTTTTTATAGTGTAAATTATATATTTACTTAATTAACTTTTCAATTACAATTCTTTTAAGATTTAGGCTAAATAAAAAAATTATAATTTATTTACAATGATTAAACTTTACAAAAGATTTAAATTTAATAAATATATAGTTTTTTTATGATAAAATGTTAAGTGAATTTATAATTTTAGATAGTAAATCTGAAAAGGTGGTAATAATCATAAATATAAAATTAAAAATAAAAAATATGCTATAATAATGTGGAGTTTTAAGAGGAGGAAGAAATTTTGGATTTAAAATCATTACTTAATAAAGAACAGTATGAAGGTGCAAGCACAATAAATGGGCAGGTTCTTATATTAGCAGGTGCAGGCTCTGGAAAAACTAGAGTACTTACATATAGAATGGCACATATGATAGAGGATTTAGATATTCCTCCATATAAAATTTTAGCAATTACCTTTACTAATAAGGCAGCTAAAGAAATGAAGGATAGAGTTAAAGCACTTGTTGGTGAAAGAGCAGATAATATGTGGATATCTACATTCCACTCAACCTGTGTAAGAATTTTAAGAAGAGAAGCAGATAAAATTGGATATAAAAAGAATTTTACTATTTATGATACTTCAGACCAAAAAACTTTAATAACAGATTGCATGAAAAAAGTTAATATAGATTCAAAAGATATTGACCATAAAGAAATTTTAGGGAAAATAGGAAGAGCTAAAGATAGAATGCAAAGCCCTGAAAGTTATAAAAGGGAGTTTGAAAGTAATTATAGAGAAAATAAAATAGCAGATGTTTATGTAATGTATCAAAAAAGCCTTAAAGAAAATAATGCTATGGATTTTGATGATTTAATATCTAAAACTGTTGAGTTATTTAAGAAAAATCCTGATGTTTTAGAATTTTATCAAAATAAATTTCAATATATTATGGTAGATGAATATCAAGATACCAATAAAGCACAATATGAATTTGTAAAACTTCTTGCAAATAAATATAAGAACTTATGTGTGGTTGGCGATGATGATCAAGCCATCTACACTTGGAGAGGGGCAGATGTTACTAATATATTAGACTTTGAAAAAGATTATCCAGAGTGTAAAATAATTAAGCTTGAAGAAAATTACAGGTCTAAAGGAAATATATTAAATGCTGCAAATGTTGTTATAAAAAATAATGCTTATAGAAAAAGTAAAACTTTAAGAACTGAACAAGAGGACGGAAGTAAAATAAAAATTTATAGGGCCTTTGATGATAGAGCTGAAAGTGATTTTGTAGCAAAAACAATTGTAGATTTAAAATATAGTGAAAATAGAAAAAATGATGATTTCGCAATTTTATATAGAACTAATGCTCAATCTCGTTTATTTGAAGAAACTTTAAGAAGAAGAGGAATAGCTTATAAAATTATTGGAGGAACAAGATTTTTTGATAGAAAGGAAATAAAGGATTTACTTTGTTATCTTAAGGTTATTGTAAACCCTCAAGATGATGTAAGTTTAAAAAGAATAATTAATGTTCCTAAAAGAAGTATAGGAGATGCAACTGTTAATAAGGTTCAAGAATTTGCAGATGATTTTGAATTAGATTTATGGGATTCTCTTTTAGCAGTAAGAGGAAATCCAAACTTAACAGCAAGAAATGCAACAAGTATAGAAAAGTTTACAGAACTTATGGAAAGTTTTATGGATATGAAAGATACTATGTCAGTTTCAAATCTTATAGAAACTATTTTAGAAGATACTGGTTACTTAAATCAGCTTAAAAATTCTAAAGACATAGAAGATAGAAGTAGAGTGGAAAATTTAGAGGAACTTGTTTCAGATGCTGTTGATTTTGAAAATACAAGTGAAGATAAGAGTTTAGAAGCATATTTAGAAAAGGTATCTTTAGTTCAAGATACAGATAAACTTCAGGAGGAAGAAGAAGGAGAAGGCTCAGTTGTACTTATGACAATTCACAGTGCAAAGGGATTAGAATTTCCAGTTGTATTTATGGTAGGAATGGAAAATGGAATATTCCCAAGTATGACTGATTTAGAAGTAGAAGCTCAAATGGAAGAGTCAAGAAGACTTTGCTATGTTGCTATTACAAGGGCTAAGGAATGTTTATATATGACTTCAGCTGAAGTAAGAAAAGTATTTGGAAGAACAGTAAGCTATAGTCAGTCTGATTTTATAGATGAGGTATCTTCAAGTTTAAAAGAATATGTAAATGAAAGAGGAATGTATAAAAATTCTAATAAACAATATTTAAATAGAAGTGAAATAACAAATAATCCTCATAGCCTTAGGGGAAATCTTTATAATTCTTCAAAGAACACAAATAAGACATTAGAAAATTCAGAAGATGAAAATAAAAAAATTGTTACAAAGGATAATATAGTTTTAGGTGCTAAAGTTAAACATAGTAAGTTTGGCATAGGAACTATAGTTTCAGTAGCACCTTCAGGTGATGATAAAAAAGTTACTATTGCCTTTGATAAACAAGGTATTAAGATGTTACTATTATCTTTTGCAAAATTAGAGTTTGTATAAAAATAGGAGGAGTAAATGGATAATAAAAAGAGAATAGAAGAACTTGTAGAGGAATTAAATAGATATTCTTATGAATATTATTCCTTAGATAATCCTACTGTTACAGATAAAGAATATGATAAAAAATATGATGAATTAAAAAAGCTTGAAATAGAGGAAGGGTATGTTCTTCCTTATTCTCCAACTTTAAGAGTTGGTGATGTTGTTCTTGAAGGATTTAATAAATATACTCATAAAGCACCTCTTTGGAGTATGGATAAAGCAAAAACAATAGAAGAACTAAAAGAGTGGCATAATAGAAATGTTAAGTTTGTAAATGAAATGAGAGAGCAGGGAGAAGACCTTCCAGATTTAAAATATGTTTTAACAAAAAAATTTGATGGTCTTACAATTAACTTAACTTATGATGAAAATGGAGTTTTAATTACAGCTGCTACAAGAGGAACTGGAACAGTTGGTGAGGAAGTAACAGCTCAAGTAAAAACAATAAAATCTATTCCACTAAAGATAGATAATAATGACTTATTAGAAGTTCATGGAGAGGCTATAATGACAGTTGAAGCCTTTGAGGAATATAATAAAAATGCAACAGTTCCTTTAAAAAATTTAAGAAATGGAGCAGCAGGTGCTTTAAGAAATTTAAATGTAAAAGAAACTGCAAATAGAAATTTATCAGCATTTTTTTATGATGTAGGATACAAAGAAGGAACACAATTTAAAACCTATTTAGAAATGATGGACTTTATTAAAGAAAAAGGTCTTCCTGTTGATAATTATCTTAAAGTTTGTACTTCTATAGAAGAAATAGAAAATGAAATAGAATATATAAAAAATATAAGATTTGACCTTAATTATGATATTGATGGACTTGTAATTGTAATTGATGATATAAAAACAAGAGAACTTTTAGGTTATACTGTAAAATTCCCTAAATGGGCAATAGCTTATAAATTTGAAGCACAAGAAGCTACAACAAAACTTCTTGGAGTAGAATGGAATGTTGGAAGAAGTGGAAGAGTTGGTCCTACTGCATTACTTGAACCTATAGAACTTGCTGGAGTTACAGTAAAAAGAGCAACTTTAAATAATATGGATGATATAAAAAGAAAGGGAGTAAGAATAGGTGCTGAGGTATTTGTAAGAAGGTCTAATGATGTTATACCAGAAATTATGGGTGTTGTACCTGAGTCTTTAGAAGGTTCAGAAGAAATAAAGGCACCTAAAGTATGCCCAGCTTGTGGAAGTCATTTGGTATTAGATGGAGCACATTATTTTTGTGAAAACACTTTATCTTGTAAGCCTCAATTAGTAAAAAGTATTGTTCATTATGCATCTAGAGAAGCAATGAATATAGCAGGATTTTCTGAAAAAACAGCAGAGCAATTATTTGAAAAGCTTAATATAAAGTCTATTTCTGATTTATATAAACTTAATAAAGAAGAACTTATGACTTTAGAAAAGTTTGGAGAAAAGAAAGCTCAAAACCTTCTTGATGCTATAGAAAAAAGTAAAGATTGTGAACTTTATGCATTTATATATGCCCTTGGAATTCCTAATGTAGGAGCAAAAACAGCTAAGGATTTAGTAAAGAAGTTTAAGTCTCTTGAAGGATTAAAGAAAGCTACCTTAGAAGAATTAGTGGAAGTATCAGATGTGGGGGATATAATTGCTGAATGTGTTTATGAATTTTTTAGAGAAGAAAAAGTTTTAAATACCATTAATGAATTACTAAATTTAGGAGTAAATCCTAAATATGAAGAACAAGAAGTTACAGAAAGTTTATTTAAAGGAAAAACTGTTGTTGTAACTGGAAGTCTTGAGGATTATACTAGAATAAGTATAAAAGAAAAATTTGAATCTTTAGGAGCTAAGGTTTCAGGAAGTGTAAGTAAGAAAACTGATTATGTTTTAGCTGGTGAAGAGGCAGGTTCAAAATTAAAAAAAGCAGAAGAGTTAGGCATTAAAATCATTTCAGAAAAAGAATTTAAAATGATGATAGGTGAGTAGAAAATGAAAAAAATTATAGGAATTTTAAATTTCGCAGCAGGATGGTTAACTAGTATATTGATAATATGTACAATATTAACCTCCTACGAATTTATTAACATTGGAAGTATTTTTGACTCATATTTGCCAATTCAAATTGGCTTAGCAATTAACATGGGGTTATTATCATTAAATTATTTTATAAAAGAAAATGGTAGAAGAAAATTATCATATTCAATATTAAGTTTTGCAATATGTATTGGATTATTATTTTCTATTAGTGTGGTAAAAAGATAAATTTATATACAACAACTTAGGGGGAAGAGTAAATGAAAACAAAAATATTTATAGATGGTAGTGCAGGAACAACAGGTCTTAGAATTCATGAAAGATTTCAAAATCGTGATGATATAGAATTAATGACAATATCAGATGAACTTAGAAAAGACATTAATGAAAGAAAAAGACTTATAAATGAATCTGATATAACATTTCTTTGTTTGCCAGATGCAGCAGCTAGAGAATCTGTTTCTTTAGTAGAAAATGACCATGTTACAATTATTGATACCTCAACAGCTCATAGAACTGAAGAGGGATGGGCTTATGGTTTCCCAGAACTTTCAAAGGAACATAGAGAAGCAATAAAAAATGGAAAGCGTATAGCAGTTCCAGGATGTCATGCAACAGGGTTTATTTCTTTAGTATATCCACTAATTGCAGGAGGAATTTTACCAACAGATTATCCAGTAGCAAGTTTTTCATTAACTGGATATAGTGGTGGTGGAAAAAATATGATTGCTGAATATGAAGGGGAAAATCCTATAGAAGAATTAAAATCACCTAGAGAATATGCCCTAAGTCAAAAGCATAAACATCTTAAAGAAATGAAGAAAATAACAAAACTTTCTAAGGAACCATTATTTTCACCAATAGTAGCAGATTATTATAGTGGTATGTTAGTTTCACTTCCATTATACTCAGAATATTTAAAAGGGGACCAAACACCAGAAAAAATACATGCCTTCTTTGAAAAGTTTTATGAAGGTGAGAAATTTATAAAAGTTATGCCATTTGGTTCTGAAGAAGACTCAAGAGGATTCTTAGGAAGTAATAATTGTTCAGGATGGGATGGACTTCAAGTATTTGTAACAGGTAATGAAGATAGAATACTTATATCATCTCGTTTTGATAACTTAGGAAAAGGTGCATCAGGGGCTGCAATTCAATGTTTAAATATAGTTCTTGGATGTGAAGAAGATAAAGGATTAAATTTATAATTTAGATAGTAAAAACCAGCTAGGATTATATTACACACTAGCTGGTTTTATTTTTAGATATTATGATTATTTATGAAACTTTTCATTTCTAACTTCAGTTAAATTAAAATCATTTTTGGCATTTTCCTTTCCTAAGTCAAAAAAATCAAAACTATCTGAAAGAGCATCAGTATCTATAGTATTTTTATCAGTATTCATTTTTTGATATATTTTCTCTAAAATAAAGTTTTTATACTTTAATTGATGATAAGCTTTTAAAGCTACAATAAAAAGCCAAATTCCTATAAACATAAATATTATCATAAATACAATACCAACAATACAAGTTGCAGCATATAATATTGACATTAAAAAAACCTCCATAAAAATATACTGATATTATACCACAAATAAATGAAAAATGATTATAGTTAGGAAAAGATGGATATAATTTTAATACTAGACTATAAAGGAAGTTGATAAAAGTGAAAAAAGGCATTATTTCCATAATAATAATTAGTTTAATATTAATGTTATTAGCATTTTTTATAGATGTTAAAAAAGAGGATAAAGATATAAAAAGTGATGGTATAACATATTCAGTAGATAATATACCTAAAAACTTAGAAAAGATTACTAAATTAAGTAAAAGAGATGAAGATATTATATGTGCAACTAGCATACCCTTAGTAGAAAAAGATAGTGAAGGAAATATAAATCCAGTTTTAGCAGAGAATATAGAAGTATCAGAGGATAAAATAGAATATAAATTTTACATAAGAAATGATAAATATTGGAGCAATGGAAAAAAAATAAATTCAAATGATGTAATAAATTTTTTAAAAGAATTAATGCTAAAAGAGGATACTAATAATATATTAGCTTTATTAGATATATATGGAGCTACTAATTATAGAAATGGAATAGGAAATTTTGAAGAAGAAGTAGCAATTACTAAAGATGATAATATAGTTAAAATTAGATTAAATAAAGTAAATGAAAATTTTTTAGAAGAATTAACAAAACCTCAATATAGAATAAGAAAAAATTTATCATATTGGGAAAATATATTAGATAACTATGAAAAAATTATTTATTCTGGAAATTATTCAATAGCATATATAAATGATGATATGCTTATACTAAAAGAAAATAGTGAAAAAAAACAGGAAATAACATTTATAAAAGATGAAAATAAAGAATTAGCTATGGCATATTTTGAAGTTAATGATAGAGATATTGTATTAAATCCTCCTAAAAATCAACTTACAAGGTTAGAAAAAGAAGGAAGACTTATAACTATACCTGAAAATAAGGGTATATATATGTGTATAAATGATAATCTAGATTTAAATCAAAGAAAAATGTTATATAAAAAAATATGTGAAGGTGTTTCAAACTTTCAAGAAGAAAATTCATCAAGAATAGAATTGTCAGAAGGAAGTTATTTTAGATATGAAAATGAGGATTTAACAAAACTTCAAAACAGGAAAGTAAACACAAATAATGTGGATGAAAATATTAATATACCAAAGGTTATAACTTTATTAGCAGAGGATAATGAAGATAATAGAGCTATTGGAAATAGCTTAAAAGAATTTTTTGAAAATAATTTATCATTAAATTTAAACTGTTCTTTTGTAAAAAATAGTGAATTTCAAGATTTAGAACTTCAAAAACGATATGATTTAATAATGATATTAAGTGAGTATGATGTAAATAACTTAAGTGAATTTTATAAAAATATAATTTATGGATTTGATAAAAAAGAAAAAGAAAATATAAAAGATGAAATTGATATATCAAGTGATTATGAAAAATTTGAAGAAGAATTATTTAATAGCTATAGAATATTACCCATTGCCTTTATAAATAAAAATATTGCAATATCAAATAAAGTATCTAATGTTTTTTTAGATGGAAATGAAAATTTGGATTTATCAAATATAAAAAAATAGAGCTATAAGTTAAGCCCTATTCTTTATTCATATTTTCACTTGTAATTTCTTCAGTTATATCAGATTTAGTTTCTGTTTCTTCAATGTTATTTGCAGTATCTTCTTTATTAGATTCAGGAAATAAATAAGACATTACATCATCTTTTAAATAATAGATAAACATAAAAAATAGATAAATATTTTTACTACTATCAAAAGAAGCTTTAGAATCTCTAAAGGAATTTTTCTTTAAAGAATAAGTAACACTCTTTGAAAAAACAGGGGCAATTCCAGTATTATTAGGAGATAGAGAATTTGGCATTCTAAAAAATGTTTCATTTAACATATCCTTTGATTTTAATGAAAGACTACGATACCTTTCCATTTCATCAAGAGTTGGGGCTTCAGGCCAACTTAAAACTAGTGATGAGTTTATAAAATATTTTTTATATAAGTTAGAAATCATATTTCTATCTTGAATTGTAGATTCTTTTTCTTTATAGCTTAAAAGAAGTGCTAAAAAATAAAAACATATTTCTAAAGAAGAATATTTAATTTCTTTTTTATTAGGTTCAGTAATAAAGATAAATTTTTCATCATCATATAAACTTTTTAATTTATTTAATATTTCTTCAGCCTTTTCATAAAAATTATTTATGTCAGTATGTTTAAAAGAATCTAATAAAATTATATAAAATAAAGAACAACTTTCTATTGAATCCTGAAAATAATCTTTTTCATCAAATTTATTTATAAGAAAGTCTGTTAAATCTATTAATAATATTTTACTATCTTCATTTTTAGAAATATCAAAGAAAATATTTAAGGCTAGAAGAATTTTGCAAAGTTCATTAAAAGATAAGTTATATAAAGCTTCCTTAAAGTCTAAAAACATTTGTAATATTTCTAAAGAAAAGCTTTTATAATCTTTGCTTATATCTTCTTCAGAATAATTTATTGAGTACATATAATACGCAATCATCATAAATGCCTGGTCAGAAAAATTAAATTTTTTATTTTTATCAACTACACTAAAGTTTTTTGAATTACTATCAGAAACATTTTTTTTCTCTACAAAAAAGCCTTCTGAATTTCTTAAATTTTCACAATAAAAATTTAATTGAGATTCACAAAGATTTTTATAAATATCTTTTATAGAAGAAATATTTTTATTTTCGCAAGTATAATTTGAATAAGTTTTATTTAATTCTAATAAAGATAATGTCATAAAAGCATTAGTAGAGGGCAATATATCTTTTTTAAAAGAGCTCTCATCAAAACTTCTTGAGGTTTTATTGTGTACAAAAGTTGGAGAAGATTTTTTATATACACATACTAGTGGAGAAAAGTCATTTAATATGTTAATATCATTTTTAGAAGAAGATTTTTTAGAATTTCTATTTGATAAAGTTATTCCACATTTGGAATTAAGAGCAATTATTTTCATAGCTTCTTTTGATAAATAGAAGAGTTGTCCTTTTATCTCTTCTATAGAAAGACTATTCATTCTAAAAAATGGGCCAATATATTTCAAAGAATTCACCTCATATTAATATTCTTATTTAATTAATATGAGTAAATGGAAAAAAAAGTGCATAAAATCATATATTTAATGTAAAATAAAATTTGAAGGTGATTAGATAATGCGAATAGATGGAAGAAAAAATGAACAAATAAGACCAGTAAAAGTAACTAGAAATTATACTAAATATGCTGAAGGTTCAGTTTATATTGAAGTTGGAGATACTAAAGTTTTATGTAATGTATCCGTAGAAGAAAGGGTTCCACAGTTTTTAAAAGGTTCAGGAGAAGGATGGATAACAGCAGAATATAATATGCTACCAAGGTCTACAGGAACTAGAAAGGTTAGAGATATAGCAAGATTAAAACTTGATGGAAGAACTATGGAGATTCAGAGACTAATAGGAAGAGCTTTAAGGTCTGTAGTTGATTTAAAAGCTTTAGGTGAGAGAACATTGTGGATAGATTGTGATGTAATACAAGCAGATGGAGGAACTAGAACTACTTCAATATCAGGAGCCTTTATAGCTATGGTAGATGCAATTAATAAAATTCATAAAACAAAACCTTTTAAAGTTTATCCAATAAGAAATTTTGTTGCAGCAACTAGTGTTGGAATTTTAAATGGAGAAAAAATTCTTGATTTATGTTATGAAGAAGATTCTAAAGCTATGGTTGATATGAACATAATAATGACAGATGAAGGTGAATTTGTAGAAGTTCAAGGAACTGGAGAAGAAAAACCTTTTTCAAGAGGAGAATTAAATGAACTTTTAGACTTAGGTGAAAAAGGCATAAAACAAATGATTCAAGTTCAAAAGGATTCATTAAAAATGGATGCTTTGTGGATAGGAACAGGGGGAAATTAACTTTATATGAAAAAAATAATATTAGCAAGTAATAATGCACATAAAATAGAAGAAATAAAGAAAATATTAGAAGGGCTTCCATTTGAAATAAAATCTTTAAAAGATGAAAACATAAATATAGATATTGAAGAAGATGGAAATACTTTTGAAGAAAATGCAAAAAAGAAAGCATCTGAAATAGCAAACTTTTTGAAAAATAGAGGAGAAAAGGAATTTATAGTTATGGCAGATGATTCAGGATTAGAAGTGGATTATTTAAATGGAGAGCCAGGAATTTATTCTGCAAGATATGCAGGAGAGCATGGGAATGATAAAAAAAATAATGAAAAATTATTAAAAGAATTAAAAGGTGTTCCAAAAGAAAAAAGAGGAGCTCAGTTTGTATGTCAAATAGTACTTGTTAATGAAAATGATAAGTATTTAAGTATAAGAGGAGAAGTAAGAGGAAGAATATTAGAAGAACTTTCAGGAAAAGAAGGCTTTGGATATGATCCATTATTTTTCTATGCCCCATTAAATAAAACCTTTGGGGAATTATCAAGTGAGGAAAAAAATAGTGTAAGTCATAGAGCATGTGCTTTAAAAGAATTAAAAAATAGGATTAAGGAAATTATAAATTAGAATGGAGTAAGAGGATTAATTATGTTGATAGCTGTGATTAGTGATACCCATAAAATGAATAGATATATAAATATAGCAAAGGACTATATAAAAAATGCAGATGTTTTAATACATCTAGGAGATAATTCTGAAGACATAGATAACCTTTCAGAAGGCTTTAAGGGTGATGTATATTGTGTAAGAGGAAATTGTGATGAAAGTAATAGATACCCTAAAGAGCAATATATAGAACTTGAAGGGTTTAAAATATTTTTTACTCATGGAGATTTATATGGAGTTAAGAGAAGTGTTAATATGCTTTATTATAGAGCAAAAGAATTAGAAGCAGATATAGCTTTATTTGGTCATACTCATCAACAAATGATAGAAGAGTATAATGGAGTAATACTTATGAATCCTGGAAGTATATCATTACCTAATTTTAAGGGAAGATATGTTGGATTTATAGAATTAGAAGAAGGAAAAATTCCAAATTGCTACTTAAAAGAAGTAGAAATTAACTAGTGAAAACCCTGATTTATCTTGATATTTAGTTGGAAAAATAAAAAATAAAATAAAAAAATTAAAATTATAATAAAAAAAGTATTGACGAATTAAAAATGTTAAGGTAGAATAGTCATTGTCGCTGAGAGATACAGCAACAGTGAACGGGGTGTGGCGCAGATGGTAGCGCGCATGGTTTGGGACCATGAGGTCGCAGGTTCGAGACCTGTCACCCCGACCAAGTAATGGAATGCGGAAGTGGCTCAATTGGTAGAGCGCCACCTTGCCAAGGTGGATGTTGCGGGTTCGAGTCCCGTCTTTCGCTCCAAGTATGCAGGTATCGTATATCGGTAATACTCCAGCCTTCCAAGCTGGAAAGGTGGGT